>Ga0210403_10000380_pt1 | contig 47731 bp, 36 predicted proteins | sample IncBWC19MmetaG_FD_150863 | JGI IMG/M metagenome (GOLD analysis project Ga0210403, IMG submission 150863) | Forest soil microbial communities from Barre Woods Harvard Forest LTER site, Petersham, Massachusetts, United States - Inc-BW-C-19-M | ecosystem: Environmental > Terrestrial > Soil >...
GATTTTCGGAGCAGCCAACGGTTCGCTCCTCTTGCCTGCGGCGGACCATTTCTCGACGAGGTAGAAGACGGCAGGGATGAAGAAAATACCGAGGAGGCTCGCAGCCAACATCCCGCCGATGACCGCCGTACCCATGATCTGGCGTGCCACGGCTCCAGCGCCGGAAGCAGTCCACAGCGGGACTGCACCTAGGATGAAGGCGAAGGAGGTCATTAAGATTGGGCGAAGTCGCAGGCGCGCTCCCTCCAGGGCCGCATCAGGCAAGGATTTGCCGTGCTCATATTGCTCTTTCGCGAACTCCACAATTAGGATTGCGTTTTTCGCGGCCAAGCCGATCAACATCACGAGACCGATTTGCGAGTAGACGTCGTTTTCGATCTGCACCATGTAAGTTGGCAGGAAAGCGGCTAGAATTGTGCGCCTCAGCCACAAGACGGCAAACGCTCCAAAAATCGCGACGGGAGTACTCAAAAGCACGCTGAAGGGGAGAGACCAGCTTTCATAGAGTGCCGAGAGGATCAGAAAGACGAAAAGAAGAGAAAACCCGAAAATCGCGGCTGGCGGAATTCCTTCCCGGGCTTTCTTTTCCTGGAAGGACATGCCGAGGTAGTCGTAGCCCATCTCGTGCGGCATCGTCTTCCGGAAAACATCTTCGAGGGCGGCCATGGCCTGGTCTGCGCTATAGCCGGGAGCGGCGGCGCCATTGATTTGGGCAGCGCGATACTCGTTAAAGCGCATGGTGAATTCCGGTCCGTCGCGCGACTCGAAGCGTGTCATTGACGACAGAGGAACCATGCCGCCTTTGTCATTGCGAACGTAGAACTGGCCCACATTTTCCGCCTGGGTGCGATAGTCGCCTTCCGCTTCGATGTAGACCTGCCATTGCCGACCGAATCGGTTGAAGTAGTTGATGAAGTAGCCGCCCATGAATGCCTGCAGCGTTTGGTACACGTCCCTGACGGAGGCACCCTGCTTCATGACTTTTTCGCGATCCACGTCCGCGTACAGCTGCGGCACGCTCGAAAGAGAAGTGGTGCTGAGTCCCGCAAGTTCAGGGCGTTTCCGCGCCTCGGTGAGGAAGGTCTTGAGATTCGACGACAGAAACTCGAGGTCCTTGCCGGCCCGGTCCTCCAGCACGAACGTGAATCCGCCAGACGTTCCAATACCAGGGATGGCCGGCGGAGAGAAGGAGAAGGCGATCCCTTCCGGCAGCGACGACAGATCCGCATTGATTCGTTGCTTGATGGCTTGGAGTTGCTCCGCGCGCGATTTCCGGTCGTCCCAGGGCTTCAGCGTCACGAAGAAGAAGGCGTTGTAGCTGGTGCGCACGAAGCTGAGCAGGCTGAATCCAACGACGCTGGTCGTATGCTCAACACCGGGTGTGTGGGCCAGAATGTTTTCGATTTTCGCGGCCACATCGTCGGTGCGCTGAAGAGACGCGGCAGTCGGAAGCTGAACGTTGACGTAGACGTAGCCCTGATCCTCATCCGGAAGAAAACTGGAGGGTATTTTGCCCCCGAACAAGGCGGCGGCAACCGCGAAGGCTGCCAGTAGAAGAAGCGGGATTGCGCTCTTGCGAATCAGGAAGCCACAAACCCGGACATACCATTCCGTGGCATTCGCGAAGACACGATTGAACCAGCTGAAGAATGCTGCGAGCGGTCCGCGGGAAGAGGTCCTTGGGCGCAGCAGCAAAGCGGCCAGCGCCGGGCTCAGCGTTAGCGCGTTGAATGCGGAGAGAATAACCGACAATGCGATGGTGACGGCAAATTGCTGATAGAGACGTCCGGTGATTCCGGGGATGAAGGCGGTCGGAATGAAAACGGCGGAAAGAACCAGCGCGATGCCAATGACCGGACCGGAGATTTCCTCCATCGCTTTCAATGAAGCGGCTTTTGGTGCGAGACCCTCGTCAATATGCCGCTCCACCGCTTCCACAACGACGATGGCATCGTCCACCACCAGTCCGATGGCCAGCACCAATCCGAACAGCGAAAGCGTGTTGATCGAGAATCCAAACAGGGGAAAAAACATGAACGTGCCGATAAGGGAAACGGGCACAGCCAGCAGCGGAATCAGCGTCGCGCGCCAGCCTTGCAGAAAGACGAAAACGACGATGAGAACCAGGACGATAGCGATGACCAGCGTGAGTACGATTTCCTTCATGCCAGCGCTCACGGCCTCCGTCGTATCCAGGGAGATGGCGTATTCCATGTCCTGAGGCAGCCGGGTCTTCAGGTCGGCCATGAGCTTCCTGATCTCGTTGGCCGCCTGGACTGCGTTGGAGCCGGGCAACTGGTACGCCGCAACGATAGCCGCCGCTTTGCCATCCAGGCGGCTCACCATGTTGTAGCTCTGCGCGCCGAGTTCCACGCGCGCGACGTCCTTGACGCGGACGGTGGCCCCCGTTGGCGATTCGCGCACGACGATATTTCCGAACTCTTCGGGAGATGTCATGCGGCCCCGTGCCCGCACGGTATAGGTGAACTGCTGCCCCTTGGGGACCGGTTCGCTGCCCACCTGACCCGCAGGGTTGACGGCGTTTTGTGACTGGATGGCCGAAACAATTTCGGGAACCGTGATGGCCAGTTTCGCCAGCCGGTCTGGCTTCACCCAGAGGCGCATCGCGTATTGGCCGGCGCCGAAAATCTGCACACTCCCGATGCCGTAGGAACGATTAACTTGGTCAGCGAGATTGATGTACGCGTAATTGGCCAGAAAACCGGCATCGTAGGTGCCGTTCGGCGAATAGAGAGTCACCAGCATCAGGGGAGCGGTCACGGTCTTTTGCACGGTGACGCCGTAGTTCGCGACATCGGACGGAAGTTGCGAGGCCGCCTGCGTTTGTCGCATCTGCGTCAGCATCAGATCGGTATTCGGATCGGTCTTCACGTCGTAGTCCACGATGAGGCGCATCAGGCCGTCGGCTGTGGAGTTCAACGAATACATGTAGTTCATGTTGTCCACACCGCTCATCTGCTGCTCGACCGGCGTCGCGACCGACTGCTCGATGGTCTGTGCGTCCGCTCCCACATAGGTTGCGAGCACCTGAACCTCAGGTGGAACGATGTTGGGGAATTGAGCCACAGGAAGCGTGGCGATGGTGACTGCTCCCACGATCACCATCAGGATCGAGCTGACCATGGCTACGATGGGCCGGTTGATGAAAAACTTGGACACGGGTCAATCGCCTTTCGCCGGTGGCTGTTTGATTTTCACGGTGCCGCCGTTTTGGACCTTCTGCAGTCCCTCGACGACTACCTGTTCGCCTGGTGTGACTCCACCTTCGACGATCCACATGGGTCCGACACGGTCCCCGGCTTTGACCGCCCGGATGCTCACCTTGTTGTCTGCGCCGACGACCGCGACCTGATAATCTCCCTGCAGTTCGCTCACGGCTTTTTGCGGCACGAGCAGCGCGCCGCGCCTGACTTCTGGCGCTGCCCGCAGCCTTCCAAACTGGCCGGGGCGAAGGAAGTTTTGCGGATTGGGAAAGGAGCAAACGATCTGAATACTGCCTGTGCTTACGTCCACCTGGCGATTCGCAAGCAGGCCAGTCCCCTTGTGCGGATAGACGGAGCCATCCGCCAAAATCAGCTCAAATGGCGGCCCGTTGGAAGGAGTCTCTTTTTGGGCGTCGGCATTAATCCGGTCCGCGAAGTGGATATACTCCTGCTCACTGATTGAGAAATAAGCCTTAATGGGATTTATTTGTGAGACCGACGTGAGAACCGTCGTCGGAGTCACAAGATTGCCGATTTGCACCTGAGCGATTCCCGCGATGCCATCGACCAGCGATTTCACATCCGTGAACTCGAGATTCAACTGGGCCTGTTCCACTTGCGCTTCAGCCGCTTTGACTGCGGCCTTCGCTGCCCGGTTCGCTTGTACGTCGTTGTCGAGTTGACTCTGCGCTATGGCGCGTTCTTTGGCCAGCGGAGTGTCCCGATCGACGTCCATTGCGGTCTTGGCGAGTTGTGCCTGAGCCTGCTCCAATTGCGCGTTTGCTTGGTCGAGCGCAGCTCGGAACGGTCGGGGATCAATTTGAAAAAGCATCTGACCCTTGCGCACAAACGAACCTTCTTTGTAGGTTTGCCGGATGACGTATCCCGTCACTTGGGCCTGAATCTGGGCGTTCACGTACCCATCGAGTGTCGCTACCCATTCGCTGACGATCGGAACGTCCTTCTGAACCACGCCGGCGACTTCCACCTCGGAAACCGGAATGGCGGGCGCTGCGTTCGTCTTACCGCAACCCACGGCTGTAGACACCGTTGCCAGCAGGACAGCCAGAACGAGTCGAGACACAGCAGTGCAACTAAGGCCGGGGATAGCGACTGGACCATGATGTTGTGGCATGAGCCGTTCAGAGAGGCGCCGGCTCTGCAACGCATCGAGCTCAGTTGTGCTTTTCTTCGTCATGTCAGTCCGTCCTAAAGCCGGCATTCACACCGATTCTTCAATTCCCCCGCCAACAATTCGCCACCGCAAATCATGGCGGATCTACATCGGCACGGGAGGTCGAAAAATCCCGTGCCTCTTCATCCGCGCGATTAGTGTCGTGCGGTTCAACCCCAACCTTGCAGCTGCCCCGCCCGGTCCGCCAACGCGCCATCCCGTGGTCTCCAAGGCTCTTAAAATCCGAGTGCGGTCCGACTCCCTAAAAGCTTCCCGTGCAGCAGAACCAAGGTGCGAGGCAGCACCGGTGAGTCGTAGAGGATTTGGGAGCACACCATCGTTGGCCAGTACGAATGCACGTTCGATCAAGTTCTGCAGCTCGCGAATGTTTCCCGGCCACGAATAGGACTTGAAAGTACTCAGGAGTTCATCTGGAATGCCGGCTATGTGCTTCCCCATTCGACGGGAGAAGACTTCAACGTAGTGCTCCACGAGAGGCCCGATGTCCTCGAGTCGCTCCCGCAGGGGAGGCAGGGTGATGGGAAATACGCTCAGGCGATAGTAGAGATCACCACGAAAGTGGCCGCGCATCACCATCTGTTCGAGATCCCGGTGAGTTGCCGCGACGACGCGGACATCGACACGATGACTGTGTCCACTTCCGAGACGTTCGAATTCTTGTTCCTGTAGGACGCGCAGCAGTTTGGGTTGCAATGCTAGGGGTATATCCCCGACTTCATCAAGAAACAGGGTCCCTCTGTCCGCCAATTCGAAGCGGCCGATATTTTGGGAGACGGCACCCGTGAATGCGCCCCGCTCATGGCCAAACAGCTCACTCTCGAGCAGGTCAAAGGGAATAGCGGCACAGTTCAGCTTGATCAAAGCGTGGCCGCTGCGTGGGCTGGCATTATGGATCGTGTGAGCGATGAGTTCTTTACCGGTCCCGGTTTCCCCCTGGATGAGTACTGTGGAATCGGTCGCCGCGACACGCTTCGCTTGCTCCAGAACGACTCTCAGAGCTGCGCTGTTGCCCACGATCTGCTCGAATCTGCGCGGCCGACGATCTTGATCAGCGATTGTCATCGAACTCGAACCCCAAAGTGCGCGTGCGTTCCTGAGCTATTCTTCGAGAGCGGCATGAACGATTTCTAAAAGGACAGCGTCGTCGAACGGTTTGCTCAAGAATTCCACTGCCCCCTGACGCATGGCATGGATCCGCATCTCGGCATCGCCATGCGCAGTGATGAAAATGACCGGTATTCGGCATCGCTCGGCCTTAAGCTTCGCCTGCAGTTCAAGACCGGACATGCCCGGCATGCGAATATCAGCGATCAGGCACGCAGCCTTGCTTCGGGCTTCGGAATCCAGGAAATGTTCCGCGGAGCCGAAGCAAATCGCAGGCAGGCCGTCTGACTCGATCAAATCTCGCAGAGCAAGCTGCACTGACTCGTCGTCGTCAACGATTGCTACGAGTCTTGAGTTGTGCCCGATATTCATTGGGAGAAGAGTAGAGTCGTCACAACGCGGGCGCAATCAGGCCTTAGTCGCGCCAACTACTACTTAGGTGGTAGTCGACTAGAAGTGAAAAAGCTGCGGCATAACCGGGCCGGCTAGAAGGCAGGCGAGACTATTTACGAGGAGAGAGTTTGAGCTTATCGGCCATACGTACCAATTCAACTATCGATCCCGCCTGCATCTTTTCCATCACGTGGCCTCGGTGGATTTTGACGGTGGCCTCGCTCGCTCCGAGTTCGGCGGCAATCTGCTTATTGAGCATTCCTGAGACGACGAGAGTCATAACCTCGCGCTCTCGCACGGTCAATGACTGAAAGCGCTGTTCCAATGCGTGGATCTCGGTCTGTTCTGCTCGGGCGGCGCTGTCACGCTGGAGGGCCTGCTGAATGGCGTCCAGCAAATCCTGGTCCCTGAATGGTTTCGTCAAGAATTCCACGGCGCCCGACTTCAATGCCCTGACAGACATAGGAATATCGCCATGTGCCGTAATGAAAATAATGGGGATTTGCACTCCGGTATCCGCCAATTGGCGCTGGAAATCAAGGCCGCTCATCTGAGGCAACCTCACGTCCAGAACCAGACAACTAGGGTCACTTGTGCGTTGCCTGCGGAGAAACTCGTGCCCAGTTGCATAAGCCTCGGCGCGGAGGCCAACTGACTCTACGAGATCCTGGATCGCCTGACGCATGCTGCGGTCATCGTCAATGATGAAAACGGTGGGAACGGCCGCTGATTTCATGCATGCGCCTCAGCTTCGATGGGGATAGTCAGATAGAAGATCGCGCCCGCCCTCACGTTGGGCTTGGCCCACACTCGCCCTCCATAAGACTCCACGATCGAGCGGGTGATGGCCAAACCCATGCCTGTCCCCTGAGGCTTCGTCGTATGGAACGCATCAAAAATCCGTTCGGTATTCTCCAGCGGTAATCCTACGCCCGTATCACTGATCGAAATGAGTAGCTGACCTTCCTGATTCAGTCCGGACCTGATCGTCATTTCGCCTGCGGCGTCTTTCATAGCCTCAATAGCATTCAGCATCAGGTTCATGAACACCTGTTGAAGTTGCACCCGATCAGCCAGGATACTAGGTGTCTCTGCGTCGATTTCGGAATGGATCGATATGGAGTGCCGAACCGCTTCGTCGCTGAGCAGAACAATCATTTCTTGAATGATCTCTTTGACGTCCACGATTTGGCGTTCAGGCGGGGCGCCCTTCTTATAGAAGGAGCGCAAACGGTTGATAACATCAGCCGCACGGTTTCCGTCCTGCTCAATTCGAGTCGCTGCTGCTCGCACTCTTTCCAGGTCTGGCGGATCATGTGCCAACCATCGCAAGAGTGCATTCGCGCTTGTGATCGAAGCGGCAATGGGCTGCTTAATTTCGTGAGCCAGCGCCGCGGCCAGTTCTCCCATCATATTCACGCGATTGATGTGTGCCAGATCAGCCTCGAGCTGTCGCAGCCTATCGCGCTCCTGTTCGGCATGCTTTCGTTCCGTAACATCCATGGTGATGCCGACGTAGTCACCGATTTCTCCAGAAGAATTGTGATGTCCCACGGAACGCAGGAATCTGACAGTGCCATCTAGACGAAAAATCCGATATTCGAGGTCGTAATCCCTGCTTGCTTGGATTGCACCATAAAACTTTTCCCTCAAAGCAGGCTCGTCTTCCGGGTGAGTAGCGCGATACAAGCGTTCGAATGGGACAGGACCTTGGCTGGGATCGAAGCCATAGATGCGAAGGGCTTCATCTGACAGGTGAAAAATGTGTCCGGTGAGGAAATTGCACGCCCAGCTGCCGGCGTGGGTCAGGCTTTGCGCCTCCGCGAGGTATGCGCGCTCCCGCCGTAGCTCCTGTGTCAATAGCTCATGCTCAGTGACGTCCATTGTGGTGCCGATAAACCCTTTGAAAACTCCTTCTTCAACGACCGGGACAGCCACGGCACGAACGTAGCGCAGCTTGCCGTCCGGTCGAATAATTCGCTCGATCAGGTCGTGGCCGCAGTGTTGCTCTTGCATCATTTTGATGGTTTCAGCCATCGAGGACCGGTCTTGAGGATGGATAAGCCCCAAGTACTGTTCGACTGTAGGCGCTCCGTTCTGCGGATCTAGACCGTAAATTTTGTACAGCTCGTCAGACCAGTAATGACCTGACTCGTTGAATGCCCAACTTCCAATATGAGCGAGGCGCTGCCCTTCGCTTAGGTAAAACTGGCTTCGACGCAGGGCTTCCTCCCCGCGCTTGCGATCGGTGATGTCCTGGGTCGTACCGAACATTTGGTAGGGCCGCCCCGACGAATCTTTTTTCAAATCGCCCAGGCTTTGTACGATGCGCATTTCCCCGTTGGGACGAAGGATCCGGTGTTCACAGTCGGCACGCTCGCCAGAACGAACCGCCTCTTCCGCAGTCTGAAATACATATTCTCGATCGTCAGGGTGGATTATTTCGCGCACTATCGCCAGGTCAATGGCGCCTTTCTTCGGCGTCAGCCCCAAGATGCGGCAGTATTCGTCCGACACGATCAGGCGATTGGTCTCAAGGTCCCATACCCAGTAGCCGACGTGGGTGACGCGTTGGGCCTCTTCAAGCCAGGCTTTACTTTCTTGTAAGTCGCGCGACAGGAGTTGACGCTCTTCCTCTGAGCGCTTGCGCTCTGTGATGTCCTGGACCGTACCGAACATTTCATACGCTCGCCCCGATGCATCTCTTTTCACAGTCCCCAGACCCTGGACAGTACGCACCTCGCCATCGGGCCGTACGACCCGATGTTCCGCCTCCGAGTGCACTCCGCTGCGAACGGACTCCTCAGCTGCCCGGAAAACATGTTCTCTATCATCAGGGTGGATCATTTCACTTACCATCGCCATATCAATGGGACCCTCCAGCGGGGTCAGTCCATAGATGCGATAGAGTTCGTCAGACCAGGTCACGCGATTCGCAATGAGGTCCCAATAATAGTGGCCCATGTGGGCGACACGCTGGGCCTCTTCGAGCCGGGCTTTACTTTCTTGCAAGTTGAGAGACAGTGCCTGGCGTTCTTCCTCGGCGCGTTTGCGTTCTGTGACATCGGTAACTACGCCCATGTACTCGAGATTGCTGGAGCCATCTCTTCCGGCATGCGCAACCACGTGCACATACTTGATGACACCGTCGGGGAGGAGGATTCGATGCTCCACATCTAAATCCATGCCGTTCTGTGCGGCACCATCGGATAGCTGTCGAACCCGCTCCACGTCTTCGGGGTGAACCCTGTCGAAAACCAGATCGAGTGTAGGATTCGTTTCTCGTGCCAAACCCAGAATCCTATAGGTTTCGTCCGACCAAACGAGTTCACCACTGCTGACCTTCCACCCGAAAGTTCCCGAATGACTTAGTCGCTGAGCCTCTGCTAGGTACTGCCATCGTCTTTGCAACTCTGCCTGCGCTCGTTTCAAATCCTCATTGGCCTTCGTCAGTTCGTTCGTTCGCTCAGCACCCCGAACTTGTAAGGCGCTGCGCGCTTCGCCCAGAAGTCTTCGATCTCGGCGCCAGCCACCGAGCAGGACAACCAACAAGCTTAGAATCACAAGAAAGATCAGAAAAGGCACCATAGGAAACGAGGCTCCGAAATTGAAAGAATCTTACATTACCTTTCGTAGCTGTGTTTCTGCAGGATTACATCGAATCGGCGCTGAAGACGGTTATCCAAGCTGAGAATGACCTTTCTTTTCGGTAATATTTTCCGCACGTTTACCGATCTCTTAAGCACCACTTCAAGCTGTTGCAGCTCTTCTGAGGAGACATCCTAGTGGTTCGCCCAAGAGCGTTCAGCCCCGGTCATGCCCTGCCGCTGCACCAAGCGGGAAGCCATACTCTGACGCTGCTCTCAAGCGGGCAGGTGCTGGCTGTGGGCGGTGCCGATGCGGAACTCTAAACGCCCTAAGAGACGAAAGGTAATGGAAGAAAGCATGCGATAGCGCAGGTGAGTAAGAGGAAAAAGGTTTCGACTCCCGGTTGATGAGTGCCGTGGAGATGTTACGGAATCATCAAACTTCTTACTTTGACCGACGCGCGTCGTAGGCGAAGAGAACGAACACCTTGGAATGGGGAGCGCCGGTCAGAACTACCTTGAGCATGTTGGTAGCCCGCAGTTTAACGGCTGCTTGAACACTTCGTGAATGATCTGTGCGGACGACGCGCTCGCCGTTCAGAAAGACTTCGTAGCTACGGACTTCGTCCATCCCTTGCCCATCACCGTTAGTGACGATCAAAACGCAGCAGCCTGTCGGCACCTGGTCAAGATGGAACCTGTCAGTCCGGGCACATGGTGAATCGGAAAAACAGGCCAAGAAGGGACGCATGTAAACACTTGGCGGATAACCCGTGAACTCCTGTGTTGGTCGCTCTGCCTTCTGCGGTGCCGCAACAGGAGCGGTGATGAGGGCGCAAACTGAAGCCACGAAAAGCCAGCACCGTCCGCTACGCATCCGTAAAAGACGCCGGAGACATTTTTTTACATGAATTTTATTTTCCATTAATGTTCCCTCCGGCCGCATCAACGTAACATACCTCGCGCGTTCCAACCTCGTCGATTACATATCAGGAGACTGAAATGAACTTCCATCCCAATTTTGTAGACGGAAAAAGAGAAGGTTCAAGGGCAAGTGCTGGGTCCAGTTTGCACCGCAAGGCTCTTGCCGTGGGAACCGCCGTACTCCTCGCCTTTTCCCCGGTGGCGCCGGCCTGGGCGGCTCCGGCAGGCGCTAAGGCGTCAACGGCTGCAGGCGCAGCTGCGAAGCTCGCGGTAGCGACACCTGCACCCACCGCCACCGGAGGTTGCCAGCTCAACTCGCCGCGCGGGAAGGTCAGCCATGTTGTCACTATCATCTTCGACAATACGCACTTCATGCGCGACCCCGCACGCGACGGCTCGACGCTCGTCCCTTCCGATCTTGAACAGATGCCGCACCTGCTCAACTTCATCAAGGAGAATGGCGCGCTTCTTTCCAACCATCACACACCACTGATCGCGCACACCTCGGATGACATCATCACAATCCTCACCGGCGTTTATCCTGCGCGGCACGGTGTTGCGAACGCGGCCAACAGCTACCTGGAATATAGCGGCCCAAATGGTACCACCCAATCGCAATCCGCTTTCACTTACTGGACTGACCTGAGTCGGGACAACACCTATAACCTCATCAGCGGCCCTGTGGATGCTGGTCATCCGAGCGGCGTCAACGCCCCTGCGCCATGGGTGCCCTTCACCCGCGCGGGCTGCGATGTAGGTGCCGCCGCTGCCGCGGACATGGAGATCGAGAATACCGGCGTTGACCTCTCCACTGTGTTCGGAGTTGGCTCACCGCAGACCACGGATCCCAACGCCTTCGCTAACTATGAGGGTGTGGCAATCCATTGCGCGGCGAACAGCACGCTCTGCTCGGCCGCGAATGGCGGCTTCCCCGACAAGTTGCCATGGGAGCCGAATGCCGATGGCTCTGCAGCAACGACCGATCCGGCAACGGGAACCTCTAGCGGCTACGAGGGATATAACGCCCTTTTCGGCCACAAGTATGTTACCCAAGCGTTCCAGAATCTCGGACTGGGCAGTCAAGTACTGGATGGTAACGGAAACCTGAAGGACATCAACGGGAACACCATCGTGGACGACTTCAATAACGTGTTGACACCGGGCTTCCCGGGTTTCAGCATAGCGCCGCAATACTCTCTAGGCTACGTTGCCGATATGCTGGAGGCTGGCGTCCCTGTCGTGTATGCGTACATCAACACTCCTCACCGGCCGGTGCAAGTGAACCCCTATGGCTATGGTTTCCCCTCGGATCCTGGCGACTACGGTCCGGGCGAGGCGCACTATGTCCAAACACTGCAGCAGTACGACGACGCGTTCAACAGGTTCTTCAAGCGTCTTGCGAAAGACGGAATTACCCCGGCCAACACGCTCTTCATGATCATGGCCGAGGAGGGGGACCATGTGGTCGCGGCCGAGCCCACCAATGCTCCCTGCGATGGAGTGAACACGCCGTGCACCTATGGCAACACGGTTGGCAATGAGGTCGGCGAGTTGAACTTAAGCTTCAGAGGCTTGCTCCAGGCCGAAACAGGCATCACCACATCCGCATCGGTGAACAGCGATTCTGCACCCGACATCTACCTGACCAGCAACCCCGGCCCAAATGATCCCACGCTGCGGGCGTTTGAGCAGGCGTCCGGCACGATAACGGCGATCAATCCGATTTCCGGAGCAACGGACACCATCGCACAATCCATGGCCAATTCTGTCGAGTTCAATATGCTGCACATGCAAACCTCCGACCCGCTCCGGACCCCGAGCTTCACCATTTTCGCCAACCCTGACTATTTTGTTACAGGCTCAACCGCCTGCGGCACAAGCACGACTCCACAGACGTCCTGCGTCACCCAACAACCAGGCTTTGCGTGGAATCACGGCGACGTTCCACCGGAGATCACTACCACTTGGCTGGGTATGGTGGGCCCCGGGATCGATGACGAGGGCCTGGACAAAAAAACATTCTCGGATCACACCGACGTCCGGCCCACGATGCTCACATTACTCGGTCTAAAGGACGATTACTCCCACGACGGCCGCGCGCTGGTCGAAAAATTCGACGGCTGGGCGCAGCCTTCTGCAGTCAAGCAGAGCGATAACTTCGTCGCGCTAGCTCGGGCGCTGAAACAGATCACGGCCCCGGTTGGGCCGTTAGGCCTGGCAAGTCTCCATGCGTCCACCGTCGCTCTGGAAAGTGGCGATGCACAGGACGACTCCACCTACACCGGCATCGAAAATCAGCTTGCTTCTTTTACCGCCCAACGCGATGCGCTCGTGGCGCAAATCCAGCCGTTACTGGAGGCGGCTGAAATGGATGGTAAACCGATTCAGGACAATGTTGTGCATAGCTTGATTCATCAGGCGGCAAATCTGCTGTCTAGTGTGCAAGCTTACGCGAACGGTTTGTAATAACGGACTGCAGCAACTTTTGTATAAACAAAATACGAGGGGCGCGATTTCTTCTGCGCCCCCTTTTCTTTTGCTTTTGTAACGAAGCGCAGGAATCACTTAGGCCTACCATCTAGGCGGCGCGCTTTGCCGGCATATTTTGAGCAACGGCCCAAGCAGCGGCCCCGAAGATCCAGGAAACGAAGAAGGCCGTCCAATTCAGCCGCGTGCGAGCGGCTATGATCGCCGGCAGCCACACCAACAGCGTGTAAATTGTAATTTGTCCAACTTCTGCCCAGGCGGCAACTTTCGGAAACACGTTGAACAGGACGCCAAGGCCGCTGGCAATCTGACCCACTCCGGTGAGATAGGCCCAACCCTTGCGGAAGGGAAGCCAATGGGGCACAAAGCCGGCGGTTGCGTCCACGTAAACAAGATGCGAGAGACCGATCGGCACGATCGAAACTGCGAGCAGGACTCGGGCCATGCGAGCCCCGCGCTCGCCGGAAAGAAAGCCGAGTGGCGATCCTTGCGGAACGCTGCCTAGACGGGCGAAGAGCGCCCATCCACCTGAGAGCAGCAGAGTGAGTTCACCGAGGCCGAGCCAGGAACCCTCGATTCGAGGATGGGCGATAACGTCCGGCAGCTTAAGCAGGGCCCACAAGATGAGGTACGCAAACAGCACACGCACAGTCCAAGTCCGGCTCGCTGGAATCAAGAGTCCAGCCGCCAAAAGAAGCATGAAAACGCCGGACGTGTAGGCCAACGCATTCCGTGCCGGGAGCCACGCGGGAACAGGCTGCCACACTAGCGCAAAGTCGCCGTAGATGAGAGCAAGCACGCCGAGTCCCAGCAGGCCAATCGCAAACAGAGTCAGGGCTGGTTGTTGATTGTCGTTCACGAATCGAAGCTCACTCGCGCGACGCGACTGTGGGATGCGCCGAGCCACCGCATACTAGCACAAACGAGGTAGTTCATTTTTTCGGTTGAGACCATATCGTTTTGAGGTCGTGTACCAATCGGCGGCATTTCGCATCTGAATGTGGAAGAACTGCTCCTCTTACGGTGATGAGGAGAATGGACTCATCGAAGACGAACAGTGTCAGAGGATCGGCGGGGGACATAAGGCCGCGAAGTTCAGATTTTTACTGTTTCTCTGAATGGAGTCGATTCTGATCTACGCCGATCCAGAGTCCAATGTCATGAGGATCCGATTCCTAGCCACAAAGGCACGATCCTCTATTGGTAGCGGAGGGCGACCACTGGGTCGACACGCGCTGCCCTGCGCGCAGGGATCCAGCACGCGATCGCTGCCGTGAGGGTGAGCAACAACGTCGTAGCTGCAAGCGTCTCGGGATCGTAAACACTCACGCCCACCAACTGCGTCCCGATCACTCGCCCAAGAGCCATACTGATCGCTACCCCAATCGCGATTCCCACCACCACAAGCCGCAACCCGCTCCTGACTACCATTCCGAGAACATCGCCGCGTTTTGCTCCTAGCGCCATGCGGATTCCAATCTCGTGGGTCTTGCGGGTCGTCGAGTAGGCAAGCAAACTGTAGACGCCAACCATCACCAGGATTAGTCCGGTGCATCCGAAAATCGTCATCAGCAAAAAGCCAAACCTCGCCCCCGCATAAAGCCGCTGGTTGATGCGGTCGTTCAATGTGCCGGCGAACGCCAGAGCCACTCCTGAATCGGTGTTCCAGACTTCCTGCCGTACCCCATGCATCATCGTCCCCGGGTCCTGCGAAGTGTGCACAATAACAACCTGTGGTCCCGCTGCGTTGATTGTGTACGGTAACCACACCTCCGGCTCGATTGGCGTCTGCAGTCCGCGATTGGTCACATCTCCGACCACGCCGATAATTTCGAACGACCCATCGTGGACGGGGTCTGGCATCGTCTCGAGACTCGCGAGCCGTACGCGCTGCCCGATTGGCTTTTCATTCGATAGATATTTGCGCAGGAATGTTTCGTTCACAACCGCAACTCTCCGCGCATCATTAACCTCTGCTTCGCTAAAGCCGCGTCCTTGCTTGAACTCAATTCGCAATACCCGGAAGTACTCCTCACTCACCTGCTGAAACGTCGTCGGCCACTCTTCCAGGTGAGTCTTTCCAGCGATGTCGACATTGGTCTCGTTGTAATTCGATGGCGGCAGCGCGCTCGATTCGGCCGCATCGACAACTCCGGGCAAGGCTTTCAATCGCACGAGCAACGGCCGGATAAAGTTCGTTACCTGCTGTACGGTCTTGTAGCGCTCGGCGGGTAGAACGAGCCCTGTCTGGAACACGTGGTCCGCTCGCATTCCCAGATTGACCTCGCGGAGGGCCACAAAGCTCCGCATCAGCAGTCCTGCACCGATCAATAGCGTCAATGACAGGGCAACTTCTATGACCACCACCGTGTCCCGTAGCCACCTGCCCCGAAAGCCGCCGCTGACTCCCTTCCCGCTGTCGCGCAGCGAATCATTCAGATCACGTCGAGACGATTGCAGCGCCGGTGCCAGCCCAAACGTCAGCGCCGTCAGCACTGCAACACAGAGCATGAACGCCAGCACCGGCGCATTCAGTTCGATCACCGACTCGGTTGGAATCAGGTCCTGCGGCATCGTCGCGACGAGGAATTTCAGGCCAGCCCACGCGACGAATATCCCCAGCATCGCCCCGGCGATCGCAAGTACCAGGCTCTCGACCATCAGCAGGCGCACCAGTCTCCTGCGCCCGGCTCCCAGCGCTGCTCGCAAGGCAAACTCCTTTTCTCTCGTTGTCGCCCGCGCCAGCATTAAGTTCGCCACATTGCTGCACGCGATCAGAAGCAGCAATCCCACGGCCGCAAGAACGGTGTACAACGTCGCCTCAAAACGCCCGATCACCGTGTCGCCAATTTGTCTGACAAGCACGCTGAACTCCGCGGGATAAGACTGGGGATAAGTTTTCGCCAGGCGCTTCGCGATCACGGTCAGATCCGCCTCCGCCTGCTGCTGTGACACACCAGGCTTTAGGCGTCCCACGAGAAACCAGCTTGGAAAGGAGCCGCTTGTGGCATCACGCGTCAACTTCTCAGGTATGTACACCTCAGCGTCGTACCATCCGAAACGCGGTGGCATGATGCCGACGAGTGTTCGTGCGGTTCCATTCAGTACAAGAGTCGTGTTCAGAATCGAAAGATCGCCGTTGAACCGCTCGCGCCATGTCTTGTAGCGCAACACGAAAACCGGCGGTGCTCCCGGCTCGTAGTCGCTCGGCTGCAGCACGCGTCCATGCAGGGCCGGCATACCGAGGAACTCAAACGTACCCGGCGTCACGTCCGCTCCTTCGAATTGCTCGGTGCCTCCGCCATGCTTGTAGAGAATCAGGTCTTCGTTCGCAGCAGTGGTGCCATCAAATACATGATTGTTTTCGGCGAATTCCAAAACTTCCGTTGGCGTGTATCCCTGCCGCCCGTCATCCTGGCCTTGTTGCGCGCCATGGATTCGCGGAAAGACGATGCGCCGCGCATCCTTATAGGGAAACGGCGTCAGCAGCACGTTATCGATCACGCTGAAAATGGCCGTGGCCGCGCCGATTCCCAGTCCAAGCGTGGCGATGGACACCGCAGCGAACGCCCCGTTTCTCCATAACGTGCGCACCGCGTACCGCAAGTCGAGCCACCACGCTTCAACCGACGTGAGCGTCTGCAACTCTCTGCGGTCCTCCTGCAACAAGGTTGTGTTGCCGAATTGCCGGCGCGCCGCCACTACCGCATCTTCCCGCCGCATCCCTTGCTTCACGAATTTCTCGGTGAGCAGGTCCAGGTGTTGTCGGATCTCGTCGTCGAAATCATCGTCATGCCGGTATTTGCTCAGGAAACCCCGCAGTTTTGCGCCGAAAGTGCGCAGCCTGGACTCTCGAGGTGAGCTCATGACTATCTCTCTCCTTCCAGCCGCAGAACGCGGCCGATGACACCGGAAATCCGCTCCCAGTTTTCGGTTTCCACCTCGAGCTGCTTCTGCCCGCGTTTCGTGATGGAATAAAACTTCGCTTTGCGGTTGTTCTCCGATAAGCCCCACTCCGCGGTGATCCATCCCCGCTGTTGCAGCCGCAGCAACGAGGTATAGACCGTACCCTCATTCAGTTGGAGAATGTCGCGGCTGACCTGCTCGATCCGGCGGGCAACTCCGAACCCGTGCATCGGTCCCAGTGCGTGCAGCGTCTTCAAGATCATCAGGTCCAACGTCCCCTGCAGCACTTCCGATTTCTTAATGTCCATGGTCGTTCCTTTGCATTGACCACAGGAGAGTATCAGATTCTCCTTTGGAATGTCCATAGGTCTTGGTCGACCCCATCCCCGCTTGCCAACCGCGCTCCCGACGTAGGAAACTTGGATATGAGGGTCCTCTCCCGATTTCTGGCCGCGGCAACGGATGCGTCTCACTTCCCTACTCCCACCATCCCTGAAGTCGCCTTCCTGGGACGGTCCAACGTCGGCAAATCGAGCGTGATCAATTCCCTGGTCGGCACCAAGCTCGCCCGCACCAGCTCCACTCCCGGACGCACGCGCAGCATCAACTTCTTCGAAATCCGCTGGCCGGGAAAGCCGCGTCCCGAGCTGATCTTCGCCGACCTTCCGGGATACGGTTATGCCAAGATCTCACGTGAGATCTCGCAGGAGTGGCCAAAGTTTATCGAGCCATACCTCAACGAACGGCCTACGCTGGCCCTATGCGTCGCGCTGATCGACGTCAATGTTCCCCCGCAGCAAAGCGATCGGCAGTTGCTCGATTTTCTCAACGCCTCCGGACGCCCGGTCTTGCTGGTCGCCACCAAAAGTGACCGCCTTTCGAACAATCAGCTCAACAATGTTCTGCGCACGCTTGGGCAGGAGTACCCCGCGGCCCGGCTGCTTCCCTTCTCCTCGAAAACCGGCGCCGGGCGTGATGAGCTCTGGAAACAAATCCGCCAGGTGGCTGTGCCTGCCACAGAAATTCCCTCTCCCGCAGCTCAAAATTAGAAAGCTCTCACCTCTCGAGTCGCCTGATTTTTTCGGATCGCCTAATCCTGCGGTGAAAACGTCTTACGTTTTTGAGTCCGGAGAAGACAGGTCGCAGCCGACTCCGGGAACTCTCTTGTTTCTATCGGATGGAATACCGCGGGAGATTTGTTATGGCTGATGAAATGAATGAGGGCACGGCATATCTGAGGGCTTTGAAACAAGCCACCGGTGCGTCGTCAGGCGCGGCCGCGGCGCCGGCGCGCGAGCCGGATCGCCTGATCGATAACCTTTCCACGGTGCAGGGTAGCGAAAGCTTTCAGGGCGCCGAAAAACGGCGCAGCCCCCGCTACAAATGCGAAGGCAGCGCCCAGTTGCGCAAGGAAGGATGCGACGTCCGCACCTGGTCCACCTTCACTGACATCAGCTTGAATGGGTGCTATGTCGAGGCGCACGCAACGTATCCCGCCGGAACGCTGCTGCACATGAAACTGGAGTCGAACGGCATCCGCCTCGAGATCAGGGCAAAGTGCGGATCTTGTATCCTTACCTCGGCATGGGCATCGCTTTCGAGGAAATATCGGAAGAAAACGCCGCCCATCTGAAATACCTGCTTGCCAGCCTCTCGCGTCCCCCCGTCATCATGGGACCTGGCGCCACTTCCCCACATCCAACCACCGGACCAATGGAGGCTGTGCCCGCGATTACGCACCCTGAAGCGGCCATGCGTGCCCTGATCGAATTCTTCGAGATCCACCAGATCCTGATGCGCGACGACTTCGTCAAACTGCTGAAGAAGAGCCAGCCGTAGAAAGTTTTGAGGTTTAGATTTCCAGCGGCAGGAGCTCGGCCGTCTCAGCCTCTCCTCGTGATCAAGCTTTAACTCGCGCCCACGAACCCCGTTTTGAAACCTTTCCTCCAAAACATTTCGCTATGATGATGGGTCATGTCTCTTTACCTGATAACTGGCATTGCCGGCTTCATCGGATCGTCTCTGGCCCGTGCTGTGCTCTCTCGCGGTGATCAAGTGCGCGGCGTCGATAATCTGTCCACAGGCAACCGCGAAAACCTCGCCGAGATCCTCAATCGCATCGACTTTCGCGAGGCCGACATTGTCGATCTCGATGCGATGCATAAGGCTTGCGCCGGAGTCGACTTTGTCCTGCACCAGGCCGCCATTCCTTCCGTTCCAAAATCTGTTCTCGACCCGCTCGGCAGCAATCGCGCCAACATCGACGGCTCAGTGAACGTGCTGGTGGCCGCGCGCGACGCGAAGGTTAAGCGCGTCGTCTACGCCGCTTCGTCTTCCGCGTACGGCGACACGCCCACGCTGCCCAAGCACGAGGAGATGAAGCCGGACCCGATCTCTCCCTATGCCGTCGCCAAGCTGGCCAGCGAGCAGTACATGATCTCGTTCTATCGTTGCTACGGCCTTGAGACCGTCTGCCTGCGCTACTTCAACATCTTCGGCCCGCGCCAGGATCCTTCCTCTCCCTACTCCGGCGTGCTCGCCAAGTTCATCACGCAGATGTTACGCGGCGAGCAGCCGACTATTCACGGGGACGGCGAGCAGAGCCGCGACTTCACCTACATCGACAATGCTGTCGACGCGAACCTTCTAGCCTGCACCGCTCCGGCACAGAAGGCCGGGGGACAGATGTTCAATGTCGCGACCGGACGCAGAGTCACGCTGAACGAAACCTTCAACCTTCTGCAGGGACTGACCTCCTACAAAGGCAAACCGAAGTACGGCCCCGAGCGCGGCGGCGACATCAAGCACTCGCTGGCGGATATCTCGAAAGCGGAAGCCGGCCTCGGCTACAAACCCAAAGTAGATTTCGAGGAGGGCATGCGGCGAACGGTGGACTGGTATCGAGTCAAGTAAGCGCCGGACTGGTTCAGCTACACTCTTGGCATGATCCGCACTGGGTCCATCGCGGGTTGGGTTGAAGCCTTAGCGCAAGACCTGCGCTACGCGGCTCGCGGACTCTGCAAAAGCCCTGCTTTCACGCTGGTCGCCGTCCTGACGCTGGCCATCGGTATCGGCGCTACGACAACGATTTTCACTGCGATTGATGCGCTCTTCCTGCGCCCACTTCCTTATCCCAACCAGGATCGGCTCGTAGCTCTGTTTAATCGCTTTCCGGGGTTTGCGCATGAGCGTGAACCCGTCTCTGGTACCGACGTAGCACACTGGAGAGCCGACAACCAGGTATTCGAGCAAATTGAGTCCGTGTCGGGTCCGGACATGGTGGCCATGTCGAGCGAGGGCTCTGCGGAGCGCGTCGGTGTGCAGCATGTCAGTGTGCGGCTATTCTCGCTGCTGGGTGTCAAAGCTTTCATGGGCAAAGTCCCAACGGACCCCGTGACTGAGAAGCGGGGATTGGATACTGTCGCCATCAGCTATGAATTCTGGCAGCACCACTTCGGGGGTGACCCGAATGTGCTCGGGCGCAGTATCTTCGTCGACACAGCGTCAACAACGGTTAGTGCGGTCCTGAATCCAGGATTCAACCTCTTTGGCACAGGAGTCCCCGAGGTTTACTTCATCCACGGCATGGCAGATCCCGCAGACTCCGGTTTCGATGATCCCCGATTCCTGGTTGGCATTGCAAAATTGAAGCCAGGCGTGTCCGTGGAACAGGCTCAGGCCGCGATGAATGTCACGGCCCTTCATCTGGCCCAGGCCTTTCCCGAAGTCTACAAAGGTATGGGAGTCAGAGTTGATCCATTGCAGAAGGGCCTGTTCGGCTGGTGGGAACAAACTCTGTATCTGCTTTTTGCAGCCGTCGGGTTTGTGCTGCTGATTGCCTGTGCCAACGTCGCCAACCTGCTGTTGGTACGAGGAGAGGGACGGAAAAGGGAAATGGGAGTACGCATTGCGCTGGGTGCCAGCCGGAAGAGACTGGTCGGTCAACTGCTGACCGAGAACGTTCTGCTCTCCTTATTCGGAGGCGTCTTAGGCCTGGCACTGTCTTTCGGCGGCGCGCGGGTTCTTGATGTCTTGGCGTCGCAGTTGTTCCCGCGAACCACGGCAACGGTTGTGGACGGCCGGGTCTTGCTGTTTACGTTGGGCATTTGTGTTCTCACCGGTCTGGTGTTCGGCCTGATCCCGGCGTATCGCGCATCGAGAAACGATGTCAACGAGTGCCTGCGTGAAGGCGGCCGCAGCACGGCATCCCGGTCCCGTCATCGCACGCGCAACATCATCGTAGTAGCCGAGATCGCAGTGGCGCTGGTGTCGCTGATTTGCGCGGGACTGATGATCAACACACTGACTCGTATCTTGCGCACCAGCCCCGGCTTCAATCCCGATCATCTCCTCGCAGCGGAAGTGCGGCTGACCGGCGAGAAGTACATGGACGCAACCCAGCAAGACAAAACCGGGCTGAACGTGATTCACCCAACTGTCGGAATTTTCTGCCGTCAGGCGCTGGAACGCGTCGGCAGCATACCCGGCGTTGAAAGTGTCGCGTTGGTCGACTGGCTGCCGCTTTCCGAAAACCCAGAACCTGCTTTCCCCGGCTTTACCATTGCAGGCCGCGCCGCCCCTCCTCGGGCAGAACGGCCGAGAGTTCTCCTGGAGGGGGTCAGCTCAAATTATCTCGGTTTAATGGGCATCCCTATCCTGCGAGGCCGCGGCATCACCGGGCAGGACACCGAAAGCTCTTCGCCGGTGGTGGTGATCAACCAAGCCATGGCGCGACAGTTCTGGCCAAATCAAGATCCAGTCGGCCAAACGATCACTTTTGATTCCTCCCCGGAGGAACGGCCGCGACAAATCATTGGCGTTATGGGAAACATGAAGCGATTTGCCCTCGTGCAGGAGGCCGAATCTGAGGCCTACGTCAACATCCTGCAACTGCCGCCGCACACCATGCCCGGATGGACGGAGAGCCGCGTTCACAAGACCATTGTGATCCGCACCCAGTCGGTCTCGCCGGCGCTGATAAAAAGTGTTCGCACTGTTCTCTCAGAGCTCGCGCCAGACTCGCCGGTGTTTGGAATGACGAAGGTCGACCAGATGGTTGCGAATTCGGCGCGGCAGTGGCGTTCTCTCAGCCAATTGTTGGGCATCTTTGCCGGTGTAGCGCTGCTACTCGCCGCCATGGGAATCTATGGCGTGATCTCGTATTCGGTGGGCGAGCGCAGCCATGAGCTTGGGCTGCGAATGGCACTAGGAGCGCAAAGGAAGAATGTGGTTCGACTGGTTTTGGGCCAGGCCATGATGCTTTCGATCGTCGGCGTGATGATTGGCGTAGCCGCATCTTTTGCCGCTGCCCCATTGCTGGCCGAGTTTCTCTATGAAGTGAAACCCCATGATGTGTTGACCATGTTTCTGGTTTCATCCCTCCTGATCGCTGTGACATTCCTCGCCAGCTACATTCCCGCCCGCCACGCCACCGCGATTGATCCCATGGAAACGCTTCGGCACGATTAAGTCGCAGTTCCGGACCGAGCACCACGAAATTCGACGGGCGCACCGATGCCATGACCGTTCCATATTGCGGGGACTAGACAGATGCTGTTGCTTAAATGGCGGATAACGTCATGTTCGCGGTCGTCTGGCTCTTAGTTCTGCTTTCCACCCGCACCGCCGTCTGCGGCACCCGTGCTTGCTGGCCGGACAAAGATCGCGTCGTCAATGGGCACGTTGAATTTCACGTCGCTCAACTGTCGACTCCAACCGCCCTTGGGACTTGTCATGCTCGCGGCAAACGAAAATTGTACATTCCCAACCTTTTTATAGTCTCCAATGAGCACGCTGGAAGTTCCGTCAGGTTCGTGTGTGTCCGTATCGAATCGAACCATCAGACCAGTCTCGGTGTCGAAGTAGACGCGATAAGTCCAGGAATCCACGGTCGCCTCTAGCGCCCATGCATCCTTACCGTCCACCTTCTCACGACCGATGACCTTCAGCCCCGGATAGAATTCTTTCAGCTTAAGGTTCCAGTGAATATCCGACCGGCGGCTGATGTCTGCAAGCTCCGGGCCTGAAATGTCAATCACACCCCGCTTGGGACTGACGTTCCAGGCGGCTTTGCCGTCGTAGACCGTACGCGCTGTTCCATAGCTCGGAATCTCGGCGACAAACGCGAAATGGTTTGGAGCCTTGAAATACTCTGCAGTTTTCCCGGTCGTTTTTAACGCAGTGATCGTCAGATCGCCCGTAAAGACCATCGCGGTTACGTCCTCAAGCGCAGCACGACCACCCAAGGCCTGCACAAATTTATCCAGGATGCTATCGACGGAAGGAACCGCCGACCCGGATTGGGCAATCGCTGGGCCCGACAATAGAAATAAGAGAATCCCGGTGGTGAGGCCACACTTCATGAGCCGCAGGCCTCGATTCAACGATCTTGAAGAAGCGTTCGTTTGCTGGAAGTCGTCCGGACGAGAAAGGTCGTGCCGAAAAGGAAGACTTCTCATTACATTTTCTCCTTACGGAACCACGGACCGCAGACGCGCCCGTGCGACGCAGAGCTTGCGCCCCTGAGGCGCTTGCAGGGGAGATAGCACTCATGAACTGTAATGAGTAGACGCACCGCCTGCCTGGTAGTTAGCAGGTTCGAGAATTCTGCCTTCAGAAGGATCCCCTCGCACGCGGCGTGTGGCCTTCGCCTGTTACTCGTGTCTCAACGACTCAATCGGATCCAGTCGTGACGCGCGGAACGCCGGAATCATCCCGCTGATTAGCCCCACTGCACCAAGAATTACCGTCGACGCGATCAGCGTCGCCGGCTGGATGATCAGCCGTATGTCTCCCGCCTCACCATTCTTCGCAAACGCGCTGTACAAGGTAAGCCGGCCCACCGAAAGTGCAACTATGTAGGCGAGAATGACTCCCAGCACGCCGCCGATAAAGGTAATCGTCAGGGCCTCGGCCAGAAACTGCATCAAGATGTAACGCCGCCGCGCCCCGAGTGCCTTCTGCACACCGATCTCTCGCGTGCGCTGCGTCACCGACACCAGCATAATGTTCATCAGCCCTACGCCGCCGATGCCCAGTGTCAGTGTCCCGATGAATCCCATCAAAATCTTCAGCCCCAGCGTGATGATCTCAAACTGGTGCAACTGATTCATCAGATTGAACACTCGCACCGCTTCCCGGTCCGACTCGTTGAACTTGTGCTGTCCGGCTAAAATCGTCCGCACCGCCGGCTCGATCTTCTGGTACTCCGGCGTCTGATAGTTGAACCAGATTGTGTCCAGATAATGCGTGCTCTTCAGATCGCTCATCGTGCTAAAGGGAATGTAGACCACGCGGTTGATGTCGTCGTTTCCTTCCTGCATCTTGGCGGCCAGCACGCCGACCACTTCGAAGCTGATGCCATCGAGCCGTATGTACTCGCCCACCGCGTTGCGTCCGGAAAAGAGCTTTTCCTTTGCTTCCGAACCAATCACCGCCACGCGCCCCCGCTGCACCTGGTCTTCCATGTTGTAGAAGCGTCCCACGCCCTGCTTGAGCGAACGGATGTCATACACGTCAGGATTGTTCCCGCTCACCGGAAATGTGAACACGCGATTCTCGTACTGCACATTCGCCTGCTTGTCGACGCTTGGGGTGATATGCGTGATTTGCGGCAGATTCGTGGCGAGCGCGTCGACATCTTCCTGCGTGAAGCGGACTGCCTCTCCCGACTTCTGGCCACCGGCCTGCATCGAAGTTTTCCCCGGCACTACGATTACGAGCTTGGTACCGAAGTTGGCGAAGATGTTGGCGCACGCCTGCCCAAAGCCATCGCCGTATGCCAGCAGCATCACAACGGTCGCAATGCCCCATGCCATCCCGAGCATCGTGAGTGCAGTGCGGCGCCGGTTGTGGCGCATCGCGGTGTAGGCTTCCTGAAGCAGATCGCGAACCATAAAGAACCTTTATCTAAACCGTTTTGAAAGGGCGTGGCCTTACAGCCGCGCCGGTCTTACTCCTGTCGCAGCGCTTCCACGGGCTGCAACATCGCCGCCTTGCGCGCCGGATACAGGCCCGCAATCACACCGGCCAGCGTCAGGCATCCAATGGCGAGCATGGCCGACATGGGCACCAGCTTTGGCGGATCGAATCCCTGCGGTCCCTGCACTCCGCCCATCAACCCCATCAGTCCGCCCGCAAAGGCCAGGCCCAGCATGCCGCTGCCCAACGTCAGCAGCAATCCTTCCAGAAAGAAGTGAAACAGAATATTCCGGTTCGTCGCGCCCAATGCCTTGCGCAGCCCTATCTCTTGCGTGCGTTCGCTGACCGCGACCAGCATGATGTTGATCACTCCGATCGCCCCGAGCGCCAGCGTGACTAAGCCCACCGCTCCCAGGAACATGTTCATCACGTCGAAGATCGTTCCCACCATCTTCGACTCCTCGATCGAGTCCCACTCGTCGAAAGCATTCTGATCGCTGGCATCGAACCCGTGGTTATGCCCGACGATTTTGTGCACCGCGTCGCGAGCGATAACGTGCTCAGCCGTCACATGCGGCTGATACTCAATGAAGGAAATGGAATTCTGATGATTCTCGCCCTTCAACGGAAAATTCGCCGCCATCACTTCATACGGAATGTAGGCCCGGTTATTGAGCCACATGTTGTCGCCGCGGCCCAGGTGGGGCATGCTCCCGACCACCTCGAAGCGCAGGCCGTTGATCAGGATGAACGCGCCCAGCGCCGGACGTCCGGGGAATAGAACCTTCGCCAGTTGGTTGCCCAACACAACAACGTTGCGGCGTTGCGCCCCGTCTAGATTGTTAAGCCAGCGTCCCTCCTGCAGGGGCAGGAAACTGATCTCATTCAGCTGCGGCTCGGTCCCTAGAACTTCCCCGCTTCCGTTGGAAAACTCGCTTACCTCGTGTAAGTCTCCACGCGAAATGATGGGGCAAGCATTACGCACCTCTGGAGCGTGCCGTATGTCCTCATAGTCCTGGTACGTGAGCAGGTAAGACCGCGCCGAAGTCATATTCCCTTTCACCGCCGGCGCCCGCCCGGGGAACAGGAACATGATGTCTTTTCCGAATTCGGCCAGTTCGCGCTTGTTGCCCGAGCGAAAGCCTTCCCCAACACCGACCAGCAGGAGGAGCGATCCCACTCCCCAAGCGATGCCGAACATGGTGAGGAACGAGCGCAATTTATGCGCCCACAGATTGCGGAAAATCTGTCCGAAAATGTCTGTAACACTCCGCATAAGAGAAACCTCGAAAAATCTCTTGCGAGCGCGCCCGTAGTTTGGCCCTAATGAATAAAGACGTTGGAACCTATGCTTTAATTACAAGGAAATCCGGCCTTCTTCCCTCTGTGATGCAGAAATCGCGACCTATGTCACCGTTTTTCGCGAGGAAATGAGGCAAACGCACCCCACCCTCAACGCTTTAGAGTAAGACGGCCCTCTCCAATAAAGGTTACGTCTGCGAAGGTCCGAAGGTTCCACAATCCTCAGACTGATCAGCAATCCAACGGCGGGAAGGTCTTGGGTCTGGGGTCCGACGTCCGACTGCCGACCTTCACGTCATTACGTTGGTTATCTACGTATCGATTACGCGCGCGCTACAGTGAAACCCATGACTCTTTCCTCGATGGTGGTCTCGCGCGACTGGCAGGAAATCAGCGTTCTGGAGTGTATCCTGGGCGGCCTTCATATGGACGTTTCGGTCGAATGCGAACCTCAACGAGCGATGGAGCGGCTCTCTCATTCGAAGATCGACGCCCTCATCGTCGATTGCGACCTGAATGGAACTTCCCAGCTGTTCCACGAACTCAACATGCCGGGGAGACAATTCAACACCGTTCCTCTCGTCGTCATGGGCAAGCACCAGGACATGGCCATTCTGAATCAGATCGGCGCGTTATTCGCTTTCGAAAAGCCGATCTCGGTCGAGCAGGCGGTGCGTACGCTCTCGGCGGCGCGCTGCATGATCCTCGACGGCCGCTTGCGCTATCACCGCATTGGGGTTGCAATCCCCGTTTCCCTCAAGCCAAAGGGAAATAAAAAGTTGGACGCTCACCTTGTCAATGTCAGTCAGGGAGGTATGCGGCTCTCAACTCACCAACCCCTTGCTTCCGACAATCTGCAGATCTCCTGCGAGCTTCCAGGAGCCACCTCGGAGTTGAAGGCACACGCCGAAGTCGTCTGGCAGGATGAGAGCGGCAACGTCGGTGTTCGCTTTGTGAGTGTTCCCGCACATCAGCAAAGGGGGCTGGAACTCTGGCTGGCCCAGCAATTCCTGGCAAACTAACACCACGCAGCACGCTGGATTTCTTTCGTGTACCTTCGTGTCCTTTGTGGTGAAAGCCTTTTGATGTTAGCGAAACGTCTCATGCCTGATCTCACGATCCCGCCCGTCAGACTCGGCAATGCGCGCCAGTTTCGTCCCCAGACTTCCGCCAGCGAAGTAACGAAAGAATGCCCAATACAACCCAGCCATAGTCAAAGCGGCCCCGCTCACCATCGGCAGCGGCCATTTTGGAGCTTCACGAGTCACTGAGAGGAATACCAGCGTAAACAACAATAGGGACGCAAAGACGACCAAGCCGTCTACGGTCCACGCCAAGGTCCGCCCGGTCAGTGGCTGCGATAGCCAGTCTGGTGCCTCCGCGAGAAGCTGCGTCTCGCCAATCACGTCTTCCTCTCGTATCACAGGTTCCGGTGGCTCCCTCCGAACCGGCAGCGCGATCACTTTCACCGGACTGGCCGAGACCATGAGCCCGTCGTCTTCCTCCGCAGCCACAGTCGAAGAGCGCCCATTGCCTGCCCCATGGACGTGCACCTCGTTCTCAGGCTTGGGAGCGAAGATCGATCCAGAATGCTCGGCATGCAGCGAAATACCTTCCAGAAGATTGCCAAAAATCCATTGGTTGATCTGCTGCTTCAATGCCGGAGGCATGTCGAGAAAGCGAATGCCGCACTGGCCAGAAAACGTCGCCCACACAACTTCGGCGCGCGTCTCCACCTGCAGCCGCGGGTAGCGCAACTCGAAGCGCACTCGTAACTGCTGCCGCGGACGCACCGCCGCCACCACTTGCACCCCGATGCCGGTGTTCGTGAGATTGCGCACGATCCCGCCGTTCGCCTGGTCGAGCGTGACGTAGGCGAGCGTACGGAGTTCGTGCCGATGCTGAGCACGTGCCTGACGCGCGGGACTGGTTCCTGCTTCCATATTCGCCGCCGGATCTCGTTCTCAGCCAGAGGGTGTTCAAGAATGTTATGCCCGCCGTGCAGTAACTTCTGAGTAACCAAGCTGGTTCGCCGGTTTGGTGTGGGGACAGACAGGGCTTGTGTGGGGACGGACGCATTTCGTCCGTCCCGCGAAGGCGAAGCCGAGCGCAGGCCAAGCGGATCCATTGCCAACATGTCTCTACCCCAATCCCAAAAACGCCGCCAGCGCTCTCCTCCCTGAAGCCTGCCAAATCTTCACCGCCTCAAATAAAATCACCGTCCCGTAAGTCACTGCCAGCCACACCAGCACCGCCTCGACCGGCAGACCAGACCACGCCCCGACAAACACGCCCATCATCGCCCGATGCTGGTAGTCCCACCATCCATACGGCAAGGCCAGCGTCGCCTCCCAAAGCATGCTGATCAACAGGATGAAATACATCGTCAGGCTCTGCGCGCGCCAGTTGATAAACCTCCGCGTCACCGGATAGAAACTAACCGAAGGAATTAAGCCCCCGACGACGAGCACAATGAAATATCCCGGCAGCCCGTCGCGCACCTCCGAGAACCACCTCTTGTAAATGATGGCGGCCGCAATCAGGGCCACCCCGATCACCAACGACATAGGATGGAACTCCAGCAACTTGGGCAGGGCCTGCGCCTCTCCGCGGTAGTCCTCCACGGTGTACGCCGCAAGCCAATACTCGCTGAGCCAGACGTACAAAAGCAAAATCGTGATGAACCCGGTGAAATAGAAGGCATACTCCTCGACCGGGACCCAATGTCCCAACGCCGGCGCGAGGATGCCTAGCGTCGAGCGGGGATTTGGAAATAGGAAAAACCACTGCGCAAAGATCACATCCAGCAGACAGCCAATAGGCGCGAGAATCCCGATCGTGCGCCAAAACGAGCGCCGCGGGATTTCCAGTCCCTCGCCGGGCAGGAACCACACCGCGATTACGACGATCGGCACAAGAAACAACAGCGGGCTCCAGGTATATCCATGCGGCGAGGCGTTCGGCTGAACCTGCAGCGTGGCCGGTGTACTCACCGAATGCAGTGCAATAGCCGCAGGGATGATCATCATCGCCAGCATCCCAATGACGATCCCCGCCGCAATCGAAGTGGAGGGAGACCCGTGAGTCCGGGGCTTTGAGTTTATCTCTCTAGGCACTCGCTTTCCTTCGTGCCCCTCAGCCTGCCCTGAGCGCAGTCGAAGGGTGTCCTTCGTGATTATTGATTTCGCCGGATTCTACTCCAGACCCTTGCCCGCCGCCCGACTTTCGCCACTTGTTCGCAAAAGCTGAACGTCCGGTCGACCATACACGGAAGTACATGTCCAAAGGGTCATCCACCGGTAATTGAAAGTCACCGCAATCCCCGATACCTTAAGCGTGAGCTATCTGTCGATGGCGACTACAACAACCAAGCCTGATATTGAAACGGCCGACGTTTCGGGCGCCAATCTGCCCGCGTGGCCGCACGCGCCTGCGAAAGATCCAGGCGCGAACGATGTCAGCAGGCCATCACAGCGTGACGCCTTGCAAGCGCTGCTCGCGTTTTCCGCTCTGCACGATCAAGTGCGCCGCCGCAAAGCGCTGGCCTCGCAACGCAACGGTTTCGATTCGCCAACTCCGCCAACCGAGTTCGAGCCGACTGAGCTTTTTGTTCTCGATGAAGTTTTGCAACTCGTCGCCGAGCGTGCCGTAGCGATTACCGGCGCCGACGGGCTAGCCATCGCCCTCGCGGAAAACGAAGAGATCGTTCTCCGCGCGGCAGCCGGCACAGTTCGTCCCGATCCCGGCACGCGCATCGACCGCACCTCGGCTTTCTCGGGAGCGTGCTTCCGCACCGCGCAAATCATCAACTGTGACGACACCGAGACCGACACACGCGTCAACCTTGAGGCGTGCCGCAGGATGGGTGTCCGCTCCATGGTGGCCGTGCCGCTGTGCGGGCGGCGCCGCGTGATTGGAATTCTTGAGGCCTTCTCCTCATGGCCTTTCGCCTTCAACGAAGTTGACATACGCAACCTCACGCTCCTAGCCGAACTGGTTCTCGGCGCGCTCAAGCCGGAGGACGAAGATCGATTTGCGCAATCAGCGGAGGCGGCAGAGACCAGATTGGAGCCGGCGAAAACCGAACCGGCGAAGCCCGCGCCTCCGAAGGCGGAACCACCAAAATACGAAGCGAAAATCGCGCCAACCGCTGTTGCTCCAAGTTCGTTGCCTCCGAAGCCGGTGCCCGCAGCGCCAGTTCCCGCACAGCCGGTAACGGCAGCCAAGATCGTTGCTCCGACTCCAGCGGCGACGCCTGTTGTTACTCCGGCAACCTCCGCGTCCGCTGCACCGGCGAAGCCAGCGATTCCGCCGCCCGCGCCGAAACCAGTGCCAGTGCCTCAGGCCACAGCGGCGGCTCCCGTCGCAGTCTCTAAAGTTCCTGCGAGTGCACTGGCCGCGTCCGCTTCACCGCTTCCTGCGTTCCTTGAAGCCAAGCCCAAAGCCACGCCTGAGCCCGCACTGTTCGGACAACTCGAGGGCGAAAAATCCCAGCGTCCCTGGATGGTATTCATGCTGGTAGGCGTTGTCATCGCCGCCGCATTCGGCGTAGGCGTGTGGTGGAAGTTGAAGACCGCGCAAATCGGCGACCAGATGGTGCAGAACCAACCCGTCGCGCCAGCGGCGCAGCCGAATCCGGATCAGGCGCCCGAAGCTTCCGCAGACTCCGCCAGTGAGATTCCAGATTCCGATCAGCCGGAAAATACGCCTGCCAATCCGCAAGAGTTATTGAAGTTTCCGCACGTCACCGGTGTCCGTCACTGGTCGTCGGGCGACTCCAGCACCATCGTTCTCGACCTTGAAGACCAGGTGCAGTACGAGCCGGGACATCTCTCGAACCCCGAGCGCTTCTACTTCGATCTTCGTGACACTCAACTCACGGCCGAGTTAAAGGGCAAAATATTTGAAGGAGACGCGCTGCTCAGCCACATTCGCGTGGCGCAACCCGTCTCGGGTATGACGCGCGTAGTGCTCGAAGCGAAGAACAGCGCAACTCTTTCGGCCCCGCAGGTGAGTCTCGAGCGTGAGCCGTATCGCCTGGTGATTCAGGTCAGCAAGGCAGGCAGCACTCCGAAAACCGCGGTCAATCTCTTTCCCAACGCTCCGGAAGTAGAGAAGAACAAGCTTGCTATCGTGGTTCCGCCGCCCACGAAAGAAGATCTGCAAATGCGCTTGAAGGTACCGAAGATGCGCATCGTCGTCGACGCCGGTCATGGCGGATGGGACCTCGGCACCGTCGGCCGCCGCGGTCTGCTCGAAAAAGATTTGGTGTTCGAAATATCCCAGCGCCTGGGCAAGCTGCTCGAATCGCGCCTCGGCGCGGACGTGATCTACACGCGGCAGGATGACAACTACATCCCGCTCGACGAGCGTGCCGTGATCGCCAATACGGCGCAGGCCGATCTCTTCATCTCCGTCCACGCCAATTACAGCGATACGCCTTCAGCCCGCGGCGTCGAAACCTATTACACGAATCTTTTCTCGGCGCCTGGCACGAAAGATCTCAGCAATCCAGCCGGACCCAAAGAAGCTGCCATGCGTTCGACACCTCATAACGTTCCGACCCCAACACTTACGCCGGGAGAATTACGCGACCGAATCGACCAATCTAGGCGGCTTGCATCGAGCGTGCAGCACTCGCTCTACGGAACGCTGTCGGGGCAGAATCCCGGCCTGCGCGATCGCGGCATCAAAGAAGCCGGATTCGTTGTCCTCACCGAAAGTGCCATGCCAGGAATCCTGGCAGAAGTCTCCTTCGTGTCCAGTCCCACCGACGAACAGAAACTCCGCAGCGACGGCTACCGCGAACAAATCGCCGAAGCGCTCTACAAAGGCATCGCGCGCTACGCGTCAAATTCCAAAGGCGTAAAAGTAGCGAGCGCCGCGAAGTAAGCTCTCAGCCATCAGCGTTCAGCTTTGCTCGTGTAGGGACGGACGCCTTCGTCCGTCCCGTTCGCGCAGCGACCGTGACCGCCGCTAACACCCTTCACGCGACCTTGGCAATTCCGCCACGTCCGGCGCATAATGAGGAACTTTTGCTTCCCATACGGAAGCGTCGCGGGGTGGCGTTGACGCCTTTCACGGAACACTTCGACGTGGTCATTATCGGAGCCGGACTCTCCGGCATCGGCGCGGGATACCGTCTCCAAACGCGTTGTCCCCGCAAGAGCTACGTCATCCTCGAAGCGCGAGCGGAGATTGGTGGCACTTGGGACCTGTTCCGCTATCCCGGCGTGCGCTCCGACTCCGACATGCACACGCTCGGATATCCCTTCCGCCCATGGAAGGAGGTTCAGCACATCGGCGACGGGCCGAGCATTCTGCAATATGTGCGCGATACTGCGCGTGAATTCGGCATCGATCGCCACATCCGATTCCGGCAGCGCGCGCTCTCGGCGTCGTGGTCGCCCGAAGACGCGGGCTGGATTGTCGAAGCGAAGAGTGATGAGACCTGCGAGACCATCCGCTACTCCTGCGACTTTCTCTACGGATGCACTGGCTACTACCGCTACGACGCAGGTTACGAGCCCGCCTTTCCCGGCGCCGAACGCTTCCGCGGACGCGTGGTCCATCCGCAGCATTGGCCGGAAGATCTCGACTACGCTGGAAAGAAGGTCGTCGTGATCGGCAGCGGAGCGACTGCGGTCACGCTGGTTCCCGCGATGTCGCACACCGCAGAGCATGTCACGATGCTGCAGCGCTCGCCAACGTACGTCATGACATTGCCGCAAAACGATTCGCTCGCCGACCTTATCCGGCGTGTGTTGCCGCAACGCACCGCACTTCGCCTGGTGCGCTGGAAGAACATTCTGATCAGCCTGGGAATCTATCAACTGAGCCGGCTTGCGCCAGATCGCATGCGCCGCATGCTGCGCGATGGAGCAGCAAAGGTTCTGCCGCAAGGCTACGAGGTCGACAAGCATTTCAACCCGCGCTATCGGCCGTGGGATCAGCGGCTGTGCCTGGTTCCGGATTCCGACTTGTTCAAGGCCATCACCGCGGGGCGAGCGTCGGTGGTGACCGATGAGATCGAGACCTTCACCGAGCGCGGCGTTCGTCTCAAATCTGGCGATGCACTGGAAGCCGACATCATCGTGTCCGCGACCGGTTTGCAAATGCTCGCTCTAGGAGCGGTGCAACTTAATGTCGATGGCGAGGCAGTTGTTCCAGGACGGCACTTCATCTACAAAGGCACGATGCTGAGCAATGTACCCAACTTCGCCTTCTGCATCGGCTACACCAACGCCTCATGGACGCTGCGCGCGGACCTGGCTTCCACGTATGTCTGCCGCGTGCTGAACCACATGGATCGGCACAGCTACCGCACGTGCAAGCCAGCATGCGATCCGTCAAGGCTAGAGGCAAGGCCCTTGCTGAATCTCAACTCCGGATATGTCCGTCGCGCGGCAGCCGATCTGCCCAAGCAGGCCGCAACCGCGCCGTGGCTGATTCGCCAAAACTATCTTCGCGACATGCTCACCATGAAGATCAGCCGATTGGAAGATGGCATTCTGCAATTCGGTACGGCTGCTGCTGTTGCTCGCGCGGATGTACGGGAAGAAGTACGCGCTGTGGGAGATTGATCGTGTGGGGACGGACGCATTCGTCCGTCCCGCGAGGCGAAGCCGAGCGTGCGGTCAACAATGAGCAGCGAGCAATGAGCAAAATCGGGAAGGCACGATGTATTTTCTTAGCCTGCTCTGAGTCGAGTGGCGCCCGCTGCGTGAACTCTGGAGGCTTGAATGCGAGCATCTACGTTGTATCGAATTGCCGCCGTTCTTCTGCTGCTGTTTGACGCCGGGCACACATCTGGTTTTCCCTGGTCCGATCCCAAGTGGGGAGTGGATCTTAGCTCCATGCGGTCCACCCACTTTTACATCATGGGGTTCAGCCGGACGTACTGGGATTTTTATCTTGGGTTCGGACTCTTTGTCAGCGTGTTTCTTCTGCTCGCGGTGGTGTTGGCTTGGCAGCTAGGGCGCCTTCCGCCAGAGTCTTTGGCTCTCATGCGCGGCACTGCGTGGACGTTCGCCCTTTGCTTTGCCGCGATCACTTTTTTGAGCTGGAAATACTTTTTTATGATTCCTATCGTTTTTTCATCCGTGACTACACTGGTTTTGACTGCGGCGGCATGGCTTTCAGGCAAGCAGGTTTCCACTCCTCGTTCGCGATAGTCGTGCTCACGCCGCTAGAGCTCCCTTGAGTTTAGGCAAGGTTGTGTAGGGACGGACGCATTCGTCCGTCCCTAGAGGCGAAGCCGAGCATCCGGAGATACTACGTCGAACTCCGAAGCGCAAGCCACGAGCAACAGCGTCAAACGGACAAGTTCCACTAGTGCCGATCCGCAAAAACGTACATGGCTTCAGCCGCTGTGGGGCACAGCTCCAACCATCGTTCTCGCCCTGGCTTTCTTCCGAAACCGCAGCGCTACTTCTGCCCTGACCCCGCGATCTCCTTCTGATATGCGCCGCTGAGTGTCCCCTTGCTCCTGGCGATTGGAAGCAGCGTGGGATAGAACTGGACGAACGTGGTGTCGACAGCCGCATGGTCAGAGTGGCAACTGTAGCACTCCATATTCGCAGGGACCATCTTCGCCGTCTTGGTATTATCGAAAATAAAGAACGCCCACTTCCCCGGAAACCGCGCTTCATCCTTCACGTGCACCTCGATCCCCATCACTTCGGTGCTCTGAAAATTGCCTTTCTGATTGATCGATCCCTTGCCTTGGGCCATGCGGCCTTCGAGCACCAGCATCGTCTTGTCTGGCCATGTTCCTGTCTCCAGGAACGCCGCGTACGATTCAGGATTGACGAAGACGTTGTCGAACATGTGATGGCCCATCTCCATCGCCTTCGGGTTGTAACTCATGTCGAACCCCGTCGTCAGATAGACCCACTGCCGATAGTTCTCGGGCAGCTTCATTTGGGCATCGCTGGTATATTCCGGACCCGACCGAGGAGGCGTTGCGGAGTTGAGCAGAAGGGCCGAAGACAATAAAACCAGCGCAGCGACCAACAGGGCGATTTTCTTATTCTCCATGGGCTGCAGTATGCTCCGGATTCCCGCGAAGAACCAGACCGTCCGCTGCAGTTACCGGGCGATTGGCTGCATTTGTTGACCTTTTGCGCCGGTCGTAGAATACGATTCTGCCTATGGACGAGACGCGCAACACCCAATCCGGATCATCGCGATGGATGCTGATGGCCGCTGTCTGGTGCGCTATGGGCCTGTTCGACGCGTCGCAGAATGTTTTTGTGATGCGGGCAGAGGGCATGCATCATTACTGGGGCCGCCTGTTTCTGACGCTGCTGATTTCCTGGCTGCCCTGGATTGTAGCGACGCCCTTCGTCTTTCGACTGGCTCGCCGATACCCTCCGTCACGATGGAATCATATTTCGACGTGGGCCGTGCATCTTTCTGCTTGCGGAAGTATTGGTTTCTTCTACGCCGGATGGGTCGCTATGTGGGAAGAGTGGCTGAATCCATGGGCGATGATGCCGGGACCAGATCCGTTTCCGCAACTCTGGATCCACAAGTTCTACGGTTCCCTTCTTTCGGACCTGGTGCTGTACAGCCTGATTCTGCTAGTCAATCACGTGCTTGATTCGAGGGAACAGATGGCTTTGCAGCAAGCCGAGGCGGCACGTCTCAATGAGCAACTCTCGAAGGCGCAACTTCGTGCCTTGCGCAGACAAATCGAGCCCCATTTCCTATTCAACACGCTCAATGCCATCGCCGGACTCGTCCGCGAGAAAAGAAATGACGCAGCCGTGAGCATGATCGTGGGCCTGAGCGATTTCCTGCGGAGGGTAGTGGACGATTCCGATCGGCAGCAGGTTCCACTTGCCGAAGAACTGGACTTCACGCAGAAGTATCTCGATATTCAGAAAGCGCGTTTTGCCGAACGCCTTGAGTTCAGCGTGAATGTTCCCGAGGAACTTCTCCGGGCGCAGGTTCCCAGCCTGATTCTGCAGCCCATGGTGGAGAACGCGGTCAAACACGGCATTGCACGGCGAGTGCAAGGAGGAGCGATCCGCATTACCGCGTTTCGCTCGAACGGAACGCTGACCATGCGCGTTTATAACGATGGGCCCAGTCTTCCGGCGGGATGGGAAAAGAGCCAGTCGGGAATTGGGATTCAGAACGTGCGCACACGCCTGCAAAGCCTGTATGGAGATCGTTTCGAGCTGAGCATGCGGAATCGGCAGCCCGGAGGAGTGGAGACAACCGTGTCCGTGCCCTTCGTTTCACCGGCGCCTTCCGCCACAAGCAAAGGGTGAACTCGTGCATGCCGATGCACATCCAGCAAAGATTCGCACACTGATTGTCGACGACGAGCCTCTCGCGCGCACCAACCTTGCCGTCTTGTTGCGAGCTGACCCTGAAATCGGGATCGTTGGCGAGTGCGGTTCGGGAGAGCAGGCGCTGGGCGAAATCCGGGTCGCGAATCCCGATCTGCTCTTTCTCGATGTTCAGATGCCGGAGTGCGACGGCTTCGATGTGCTCGAACTCCTGGGAAGGAATCTACCTCGCGCGATCGTTTTTGTTACCGCCTACGACCAGTATGCGTTACGCGCCTTTGAAGCGGGCGCACTCGATTATCTGCTGAAGCCGTTCGACAATGCGCGCTTTGAACTGGCCCTCAGTCGAGCCAAGCAAAGGATCAGGTTGGGCAGAGACCGCGCGCCAAAACTCGAGCGCGTCATCATCAAAAATGCCGGGCAGATTTCCTTCGTGAAGATCTCAGAGATCGATTGGATCGAAGCCGCCGACTACTACGCATGCCTGCACGTCGGGGCGCGAAGTCACCTGTTACGACGCAGCCTGTCGGATCTGGAAGAGGACCTTGACCCAAATGTGTTTTGCCGCGTTCACCGCTCGAGCATCGTAAACCTGGAGCGAGTTCGCGGACTGAAAGTCACACCGGACGGCGAATATGAGGTCTTGCTCGACACCGGAACCAGCGTCCGTTTAAGCCGCCGTTACCGCAAGCAGTTGCAGGAGCGCCTAGGCAAGGTTGTGTAGGGACGGACGCATTCATCCGTCCCGCAAGGCGAAGCCGAGCGTGTGGAGACGCAGCTGCGAGCTTTCGAGCCACGAGAACCGCTGCTTCCAAAACGATCGTTTCTGCTGTTAATTTTCTTCGGACAAATTCTGGTTTCGGCGTTCCCGAAATGGGACTGGCTGCGTGTCGGGGAGGGCCCCCCTCGCCCTCGATCTCCTGAAATCATCGAGTTCGCGGGAGATTGCGAACTAAATCTTGCCGCTGAATCACTTACGGGCAAAATATTGATATAAAAGGACTTATCCATCGCACTCCCGGGATAAATTCCCAGAACGGGACGGATGCGCTCTCTGGCCACCGTCACGGCCTCGACGATGATTGCAAGATTGCGGGGCTGTGCGCAAGGTCAGATGTCACATGTGGCTGTGGAAAAAGAAAGGCTGCAAGACAAACTCTGTCAAAGCGTGGAACTGCCCCACTCAAGCCAAAATCGGGCTTGAATGGGCCACCCGACCGTCCGCCACCCGCCGTCCGCCACCCGCCGTCCGCCACCCGCCGTCCGCCACCCGCCGTCCGCCACCCGCCGTTGCATGGAAACGCCGGCGCGAGACCCCACCTTGGAGACATTGGCAACCACACCATCGTGCGATGTGCAGTTGCTTGCAGGTTGCTAGTCTGTGCGTGGGGGTGGGGCATGGAAGATACAGTGGCACTCAAGGTCACGCGGAAAAACTTGCAGCGCCTTGCTGAAGCTTTTGCCAACGATGCGGCTGATCCGTACCAGAACTTTCACAGAGCGGATGTCATGGCGCACTTCAAAATGAACATTGAAGACGCATGGTCAGAAGGGATCGAGGTGTACGCGACGGAAGACGGTTTTGTGTTCTCAGAATGGGGTGTTATGTCCCAATACAGGGTTGCTGCTCAAGCATAGTCACCATCGAAAGAAGGACAGCAACCAAAGAACGCATTCGCGAGAGTTGCTGAAGGGCCTTTGCCAGGGTCAGGCCCGAGCTGGTGAATGTTGACCGCGGGCGGGCCAGGCTGATTGGTTCTGATTTCTGTTGACACTATTCCTTTAAGCGTGTCCCCATCTTTTTGCGTTTTGTACGCAACCTCCAAACCAAAATCCTAAGAACGCATAGGTCGAGGTTCCCACCCTCAGTCGTGGAACCGCCCCACTCAAGCCAAAATCAGGCTTGAATGGGCCACCCGCCACCCACCCATGCGCTCACTATTGGCGCTCGCTTATTGATGTTGACTTCGCCATTCTGATCGGAGGAAAATACCCTCCTTCCCTCCCAGGCTTTTTCTTGGCGTGCGCGCGCTCTTATGAGCCCAGCTCTAACCGTTTTGGATCTGTTACGGAAAGACTGCTGGTCCGCCGTCAAGGCAAGAACTTCAATCAGCGATGGAGGAGACTCTTATGGCAACGTACACCGCGAAACTAGTCGACCGAACGGGGTGGTCGGACGCAGACAAGCATGGTATCGAAACGAAAGCGCAGAAGCTGTTTGATGAGGCTTTCCAGGGCACGCCCGATGGAGTTTCTGTGTCATGGGGAAACGGAACGACGAGCGACAATCTCGTAGTCCACTTTGTTCCGGACATCCCGCACTCGTATCTCAAGCAGAAGTGGCCCGGGGCGATAATCAACCAGAACGCCATCGGCCATACTTATACGGGAGAAAGACCGCTCGCTGGGACGGAGGTTTACCAGATAGCTCGCGGTACTCGATTTCCCTGGCAAATGTATGCGATCACGGTTTTTCACGAGGCCATGCATAATTTGTTTCCTTATCAGGGTGCAGATTTTGTTCATAAGCTTGACGGTGGCGACGACGCTGCAGGCATGGCTGCAGCGGTGTACGGCCTCAGATCGCAGATGACCCAGCACAACAAAGAACTGATCGGGCAGGGCTTCTCCGTCAAGAATCCGCAATTGCTCTAAAGTCGGAAAGAGAGTTCAAGGCGCGGGTGGCCAACCCTTCGCGATTTTCGAAGGGTGGGGATTTGTGCTGCGGATGGGGATCGCGCATCGTCGCACTCCGAAAAGCAATCTGCCTTGAACCTCAAGTCTCGAAAACGGGACGTAATGGATTCGGCACAATTAGCTGTTGAAGCGATTGAGGCGAGACAACGGAAAGCCTCACGTTGATTTGTTGCCCGGGGATCTTCCCTCAGAAGTCCACTGTTGTGATCAGGCCTTAGAACTCATTGAACTTTTCGGCCTGGAATTTTCGGTCTGCAAACCGGACAGTGTTGGAAACGATGGATGAGTCGCTTCCATAGGGGCCAGCTTTGCTTTTCAAGTTCGTGTTGCCATCGAGGTCCAAACACCTTCTTTTGAATCTCTGGATCGCTGACACCCATACATGACTCCCAGTTGCTGGCGGAGAAGACTTGAATGGCGTTCTTAACGGAGCGGGCTTGGCTAAGATTGTGCAGCCAAGATCACGAATGTTGCAACCAGGCCAGCCGCCGCAGTGGCAGATCGTGTCGGTCGAGGTCCGTGGCACCCACCCTTCGCAAAAACACGCGGAGGATGGGCCAGCCGCCAGCCTAACCAACAACATCAAGGCAGCCCATGAGACCCCAATTGTTTGCGTCAAGCACTCTTTTAAGCTCGGCAATGAACTCTTCGCCGTGCTCTATGTCGGCACCAAGTTTGACGTGAACCATTTCATGGAGAAGACATAAGTACTCGAATGGGGATACATTCGATAGTGCCTCGTCAATCGCTATGTATGGCTGTTTAATCAACGAGTCTGGGGTGACGAAAATACCATTTGCCCGGCTTGTATAGTCGTGGTCTTTATACGTGATGCTCTTAGCCCAAAAGACCCGGATACGAGGAAGACTGTTGCTGAAATACTGTCTGTTGAAACTATCGTAGGTTCTTTGAAGTCCAAAATTCGGTCCGAGTTCGCGGACGATGCATCGGCCATCTTCCGTGTGGTCTTCGACCAGAATAGCTTGCTCGAGCATTGGCAACTCCGTGTTGAAATAAAGCTCGGCGATGGGTTTGACAGAGGATCATCAGCAATCTCAATTTCCCTCGCACCGATCACCGCACAACGCACGGCAGTCAAGAAGCGCCCGCTGTTCACAAGGGAGACCACCTCTGTGCTTCGCACATTCCAATCGCATCTTTGAATAATATTTGTGGGCCCGGGTGCGCAAAAACTGCTCGGTTTGTTGCTCCATTGCCTGAACTTCAGCGTCCCGTTTCTGTTGTTCCTGTTCGTTGAGATACCAAATGAAGCCAACAATTGAGGCAACGCAAATCGCAACAATGACTAAGACCCTCAAGGTTGGGTAACCTGTCCGCGATGCTAAACCGAAGAACCAACATTAGGCAGTGATGAAAATCACAAACGCGGGTGGGCCCATCCTTGCGCTCTTTGCAAGGCTGGGACGTGATGCTGCAAAAAGCAAAATCTTTGGTCCTGCTGCAGGATTCCACCTGCAAAGAACACGAGGGCGGGAACCTTCACTCGCTTCACGGGGTCAGTAGCATCAGGGACAAGTGACTCTCTCGACGGAACGGCCATCTTGGCGAAGCAAGCTGCACCGGGTCCTGGTGCGAATCGCGGTTGGAATGTTCGTTCTTGCCTGCCTGACTTACGTTTGCGAGTACGCCACTGAATGGCACCGCCGCGCGCGCCTCGAAGCAGTCGTTCAAGCGATCAAGACTCTGCAAATCGACGTTACGAGCGACGAGGAAGTGCGCGCGCTGTCGGAACGGTTCGGGGGACGCTTCAGCCCGGAGGGTACCTTCACAGAGCCGCGGACCTCCACCTACTCTGTCGGCTTTTCGAGCCCATACATCAAGGGCGCGGACGGATACCACACGCTTCCAGGGCGCAGGCTGTGGATCGCAGATGTCGAGCTGGTGATCAGGGATCGGCGACTGGTCCGGACATTGGTCAGGTTTATGGTGATGAGGTCTGACGGGTATGTGCTGATGTCTGGGGTCGACGTGGCCCAACGCGGTCCTTCGTATCCTCCGGAGTGGGCTAGCTATGAAGTTTTTGAACCTCATGTCACCGGAAATCCCAATGAAGGATTGAAGGTTCTTCTGGGCCCGGAAGCCACTGCCACCGAAAAAGACAAAGCGTTTCGGATCAACTTCTCGTGTTTGACGGCGGTGCGGGAATGCCGGCATCCGTGTGACGTGTTGCCGGAAGCGTGGCGGGATTTGCGTGCTCGGCATCCGGGCGAGAGAGGGGATTCGATGGATACGGATTGCCGGCTGGCGGGACGGTGATCGCTTGTCATCCTGAGGTCGCTGCTTTTGCGATCGGGGGATCTGTGCACTTGCTGACGGCATTGGCGCTGCCGGCAATTGCATAGGTCCTTCGTCGGGCAAAGGGCGCCCTCCTCAGGATGACAAAGACAGAGGATGACAAGAAAGAGGATGACAAGAAAGTTGTTGAGACTGACAAAGAGCGGGTGGCATGCCACACGTCCCTACATGAGCGGCGCGCGTCTGCCTGGTGGTGACCGTGGCCTCGCTCTAGTTCTTTCCGGAACTGGCAAACGGATTGACGATTTGGACACCGTCGAATTCGCGATGTCCCTGCATGTCTTCTGAAAACAAAAGGCTGCATCCGGCCTGCTTGGCGGAGCGCACGATGAGTGCGTCCCAGAAGTTGAGTCCGTGAAGACGATGGAGGTCGATGGCGGCGAGTATGTCGCTCACATCCGGGGCGGCTACGTCGAACTCGCTGAGCAATTCGACTTTGCGGCGCGCGATACGGGCATCGACGTTCAGCTTGCGCGTGACGGTTACGAAGTACTCCTGCAACACCTGCAGGGAAACCACTCCGGTGCGGGCCCGGCGATGCCCCGCCACCAATTCGATGGCGCGGCGCTGCTTTGCGGGGGAAGACTGGTCGTCGGCATAGACCAGGACGTTGGTATCGAAGAAGCTACGAGCGCTCATGAATCTCGTCGCGGTTGAAGCGCCAGCCGCGAGAATGTCCCTGGCCGGATAGACGCTTGAATTCCTCGATACTGCGCTCGGGATTGTCCCCGCCAGCGACGCTCTGCAGGTAATCACGAATCAACTGGTTCAGACTCTTCCCCATGGCTTCGGCTTTTTTGCGGGCGCGGGAGACCACTTGGTCGTCAATGGAGAGCGTGACGTTCATTAACACATAATACGTGTGCACTTATTATGTGTCAAGCCAGTTTTTCGACGGCTGCTCTCTCGGGCTTGAGGTCGCATTCTGCGATCTCAAGAGCTGTTCTGAGTTTGTCTCTGGACTTGCTGGCGGAATCGGCGCTGCCTAGGGTTGCATAGGTCCTTCGTCGGGCAAAGTGCGCCCGACTCAGGATGACAAGCGTCAGGGGACTGCCGCTTGGTTAACGTCTCTCGCCGGGATGTGGTACACATTTTGACCTACAAGGGGGCGTGGCGCTTCCACGGCCGCGCTTTGCGCTGGGCCGGGACGGACGAAGGCGTCCGTCCCTACACAAGCTCGGCTAGTTGCTAGGGGACACGCCGCCGTATTTTTCCAGCCACTTTAGTTCTTCGCGCACCTTGATCTTTCCGTGCCAGGGATTTTTGCCCAGGCCGTGGCCTTCGCCGGGGAAGACCAGGAGTTTGTTGGGAACACCAAGCGAGTAGAGCGCGTGCTCCAGCAAATAATCCTCGAGCACTGCTACTCGGATGTCGTTGGCGCCGCCGACCATGTGCGTGGGCGTTTTCACTTTGTCGATCTGGAAAATCGCGGCTTCGTCGTGATAGCGCTGCTGGGCTTCCCAGGGACGTCCGCCTAAGAAGTAGGCGTCGTCATACGTCGTGTCGTCGTTGCCCCAGTTGCCGATGTGCTCGACGGCGCCGGCGCCGGTGACTGCGGCTTTGAAGCGCGTGGTCTGGGTGATGAGCCAGTTGGTCATGTATCCGCCGTAGCTGTAGCCGCCGACGGTGAGGTGCTCGGGATCGGCGAGGCCGTCTTTCACCAGGGCGTCGACGCCTTCGAGGATGTCTTTGCCGGGGCGCGAGACGATCTGCGGCACGATCTGCAGGAGGAACTTGTCGCCGTATCCCGTCGAGCCGCGGTAGTTGGGCTCGAAGACCAGCCATCCGTTGGTAGCGGCTAGCGCGGCCCACTGATACCAGTCGGCTTCGAAGTGATTGCCGTCGGCGTCGGCGGGGCCTCCGTGGATCAGGGTGAGCATGGGCAAGTACTTCTGCTCGAATTTGCCGGGAGGATAAATCAGCATGCCTTCGACCGTGGTGCCATCGTCGGCCTTCCACTGGTAGGGCTTGCCTTGGGAGAGATCGGCTTCGGCGAGTTTCTGGTTGAAGGAGGTGATCGGAACGGCCTGAGCAAGTTTTTCGGGGGAATCGGCGAGATAGACTTCGTCAGGCTTGCCGAGCGAAGAGTAGACGAAGGCGACGCGGGACGAGTGCTGCGTGACCGAGATGTTGGCGTAGGTGCCGGGCCAGGTAGTGAGTCGATGTAGTTTGTCGGCGGGCTTCTCTGCGTCGTAAATCTGGGACTCGGTGCCGAGGCGGGCGGAGGTCAGGACGTTGAAGGCAGTGACGGCGTAGTGCTCGACTGGGCCGATGAAATCTTTGGACCACTGCTCGATCTTTCCGCTGTCGGTATCCACCCAGTAGAGATGTGGCTGCAGGTCGCGATAGGGGCCGGAGACGTCTCCGACGCCGATCGAGAAAAAGATGTGACGGGAATCGTTGGCCCAGCGCGGGCGGACTTCTTCGCCTTCGTTGTGGGTGATGCGGCGGGGTTGGGCCGCGGCAGTTGATTCGCTGGAGGCAGTCGCGGGCGAAAGCGCCCGCGTCGGGATTGCTGCCACATCCAGCACGTAGATTTCTACGTCTTCGTATTTTTCCTGGCGCTGGTTGATGGCGTTGCTGACGAAGGCGAGCTTCGTGCCATCGGGCGAAGTGACGAGGTCATCGACGCGGAGGGGCATGGTCGCGATGGCGTGAGTGCCGGGAGTGACATCCGGGTGCTTATCGGGCTCGCCTTCTTTCTTTTCTACTTTTGCGGGTTCCGAGGCGTGGCGGGCGATGGCTGCGGGCACGTCGAGGGCAAAGATCGTGTCGCCGCGTTCGGCGGTGCGGTATTGTACGACATCCTTCCATTCTTTCTTGTATCCATCTTTCTGGTCTTTGCTCCAAGGCTGGCGGGTGGCGTAATAGATGGTCTGCGAATCGGAGGACCAGGAAAAGGTGTGAACGTCCTCTTCTCCTTTTGTGATGGGGAAGGCTTCGCCGCCGCGCGGAGAGATGAGATAGATCTGGCTGACTTCGTCTTTGGAATCAGAATCGGAGTCGTCGCCCTTCCCTGCTGGGTTCTTGCGTTCCGAGAGGAAGGCGATCCACTTTCCGTCGGGGGACCACTTGGGGTCGGAGTCGTGTCCGGATTGCGTGAGAGGAATCAGCGAGCCGGCTTTGCCGTCGTCCTGGTAGAGCCAGAGATCGGTGCGGAAAATTTGCTGATCCCAATCGGCGCGATCAGTGACGATGACCACCGAATTGCCATCCGGAGAGAGTTCGATGGAGTGGAAGCTGACCGAGTTGAAGAAGTCATCGAGTGTGAGCTTGGGCTTTTGAGCAAGGATAGACAGGCTGCAGCTCAGGACCATCGTGACAATGCACGCGGTTCGTTGGATTTGCATAGGGCCCCCGAGGGAAAAGGGTTTATACAACGGCGCTTTCGGCGAAAGCAAGTTTGTGACTGGTAGTCGCGATGCGATAGAGGCTCCACAACATCGCGACGAAGACTACGACGGACAGTTGCACATGAGTCCAATGGGCGAAAGGACCGAAGAGCGGGAGCAGGAAGGCGAGGTACAACAACACATCGAGGGCGGGTTTCTCAGGATGGCGGGCGTTCGTGAGTGACCAATCGGAGAGCAGAAGAAACGTCGGGGCTAGCGGCAACAAGTCATAGATGTAGATGTGGGGGTTCACCAGGACTGCGGCGAACATCAGAGCGGAAAAACGAAGCGCGAGCGGAGTCGAAGATTTCCAGATGGTGGCCGCGATTCCAATTACGGCGAACGACGTCAGCACGTAGAGGATCCAGACGCCCGGCCGCCAGGGGATCAGGAGTTCCCAGAAGCTGTACAGCGAGTGCATCTGGATGGGAGAGAAGATCAGTTCGGTGGAGCCCGGATGGCCGGCGCTGTGGAGCAGTCTGGCGACGTACGCTTGCGTGACGGCGCGGCCGAAGTAGAGCGACGTCAGTGCGAGTTGCGTTGCGGCGGAGATCACAACTCCGGCGAGAGCCTTCCACGCTTGCGCTAAAAGCAGGATTAACGGGATGGCCACCAGAAATTGCGGCTTGAATGCGAGAAGACCGAGGGCCACGCCGGCGAGAAAATCTCGCGGCGCGGAGAAAGCCAGATACGCGGCGGTGAAACAGACCAGCACTACGGCAGACAGTTGTCCGCGGACGAAGAAGTGAAACAGCGGAGGGTAGGCGAGTGCGCAGTTGGCAAGCAGAGCGCGGTACGGACGGAGGGTGGTGCATCGCTTCCATATGAGGTAGATGCAAACGAAATACATCAGGAGAGAAAGTGCGACCCAGATTGCTGCTTGGGTCAGGAAGGGTAGCGAAGCAAGAGGGATAAACGGGAGAGCAACTTGGGGGCCGTAGAAGTACTGGAGGTAGACACTGGTGTCGCGGCCTATGGTGGCATGTATCTCGCGCGCTAGAACTTGGTCATCATAGAGTTGATCGGCGTGGCCGCTGGCGATCAGGCGCGCTGAGATGGGGAATTGAAGAAAGTCCTGGAACTTTATGTTGCCAGCGCGGTCGAAGATTCCGGGCTTGGCGTAGTCGACTAGACAGACACTCCACAGGCAGAAAACGAGAATGATCGCCATTGCTCGAATGCGCTGACGGCCGAGCAGTCGTGAGTGAAGGAAGGTCCACAGGGCGGATTCTGTGGAGTTGCTCACGGAATCGGCTCGGCGTTTTTCAGTGCGTCGTCCATGGACTGGACGGAGCGCGGAACGCCTTCGATCATGCGCCAGCCGTCATCGTAATTGCGAAATCCAACGACGGATTTGTAGTGCACATCGCCTGAGTAGAGCGCGGCACCGATTTCGTTCAAGGGGAGCCATCGCCAGGTAAAATCGACGTCGGCGAAGTTGCCCTGTTTGGCGATACCGTTGACTCCGACGAGTTCTCTTCTGGCGACTGGAATCGCCAGCAACGAACCTCCGCCTTGGTCGGTGGGCATTGCGGCGCGGACGGCGTCCACTCCGGCGGGCGTCACCAGGATGTCCCAACAGGGCGGGGGAGCGAGATCGCGAGGGCAAGGGGCGGGGTTGGCGGAGATCCAGGCGTGATGTTGAAGGACGAGATATTCGGGCGAGGGATAATCCTTGCTGGCAACTATGCCGGTGCGCAGGACAAATCGCTGAGGCATTTTGAGTTCGGGCGAGGCGGAGATTAGATCGCTGGCGAGGCGGCGGGTGAGGAAATCGCGGGGGGAGCAGGAGGTGAGGAGAAGTATCGCCAGCGCAATTGTGAATGTGATGCGCATTCGCATGCTGAGCCCGTGGTAGTTCGGCCGGGCTTTCGCCCTGGCCGGACAGCCGAGGCGGCTGTCTCTACGCGATTCGTTGCGTGCTTCGTTAGCGACTTGTGATTGTAAACAAACGCGAGCGCTTGTGCGGCACGAAAGGACGCGATGTGATTTGGCCATCGAATTCGGGGGCCCAGCGGCCGGGGATCTGGTGGGCACAGTTGGGGCAGCGGCCTTGGGGAGTCAGGCGGTAGTCGGCGATTAGGTATCCGTAGCGGCGGATTAGCGTGCTGTGGCACTGGGAGCAACGCGTGTCTTCCCATTCTTCGACCATGCCGGGGAGATTGCCGGCGTAGATGTAACGAAGGCCGGCATCGCGCCCGATCTCGGCGGCGCGCAACAAATCTTCGACCGTCGTGTCTCGCTGGCCATCGCCCTGCATTTTGTAATCGGTGTGGAAGGCGGTGACGTGCCACGGGATATCAGGCGAGACGCTGGCGACGAAATCGGCGAGTTTGCGAAGTTCGTCGTCGGAGTCGTTGAAATTGGGGATGAGCAGCGTGACGATCTCGAGCCACAATCCCATCGCATGAATGCGACGGATGCTGTCGAGGATGGGACCGATGCGGCCTCCGAGTTCGTGATAGTGGCGATCATCGAAACTCTTCAGGTCCACCTTGTAGAGATCGAGCCAGGGGCGCAGGTAGTCGAGAACCTGCGGCGTGCCGTTGCCGTTGGAGACGAATCCGGTAAGAAGTCCGGCAGCCTTAGCTTCTTTGAAAACTGCGACCGCCCATTCGCTGGTGATCAGCGGCTCGTTGTAGGTGCTGACCAGGACTTTCGCGCCTTGATCCAGAGCATCTTGTACCAGAGCTTGAGGAGAAGCCTCGAGCGGCGGAGAGACGGCGCGGGGATCGCGAAGGGCCTGCGAAGTCACCCAGTTCTGGCAGTATCCGCAATGCAGATCGCAGCCGAGCATGCCGAAGCTGTAGGCGAGAGCGCCGGGATAGGCGTGGAAGAACGGCTTCTTCTCGATGGGATCGCATTGCATGCCGGCCGTGTATCCCCAGGGGACGTAGAGTTTGCCGCCGCGATTGAAGCGGACTTTGCAGACTCCGGACTGACCGTCGGAGATTGGACAACAGTGGCCGCAGGAGAAACAGCG
>Ga0210403_10000382_pt1 | contig 47523 bp, 41 predicted proteins | sample IncBWC19MmetaG_FD_150863 | JGI IMG/M metagenome (GOLD analysis project Ga0210403, IMG submission 150863) | Forest soil microbial communities from Barre Woods Harvard Forest LTER site, Petersham, Massachusetts, United States - Inc-BW-C-19-M | ecosystem: Environmental > Terrestrial > Soil >...
ATTATCGCTCTCGGTGACGGCAGCCAGCGCGCCCTGATGGAAGCCTTCCAGGCCGGCTGCGACGACTACATCGACCGCGGCCGCGCCCCGGCCGTCATCGCCACCCACATCAAGAACATCATCATTAGCAAAGCGGAAGGCTTTCAGCCAACGCAAATGCTGGCTCAGGCTGACACCAGCCTCAGCGGCAGCCTCACCCACACCGATCTTCCCGGCGTGCTACAAATGCTCGGCCACGCCCATCAGACCGGCGCTCTGCACATCAACGCCGGCGCCACCGACGCCCTGCTCTTCTACGACGCTGGCAACATCACCCACGCCGAATGCGGCAGTCTCTTCGGTGATGAAGCCGTAGTCCACATCATCAAGAGCTGCGTGCAAGGCGGCTCTGGCGTCTACAAGTTCGTGTACGGGGCCACATCCGCGCAGCATACCGTGCTGCGCTCGGCTACCGACCTGATGCTCGATGCCATGCGCGAGGTCGATGAAGGCGCTCGCGATTTGGCGGACAAGGAAGCATTATGAGCGAAGCCATGATTCTCCCACCTCTGCCGGACGCGACCGCCAAGCGTACGCCGACGGTCTACTTCATCGACGACAGCGCCACCATGCGCGAAGTCGTCAAAATCGCCTTTCGCCGCGAGAACATCAATGTCGTCACCTGCGCCGACGCCGCTTCCGCCTTGGCCCAGTTCGAACAGAATCCACCCGACGCCGTCATCACCGACGTCATCATGCCCGACCAGGACGGCTACTCCGTCTGCACCCAGGTCAAGCAGCACCCGCAGTTCGGCCACATCCCTGTGGTCCTTATGTCCGGCGTAGTCAACAAGACCGTCGCGGACAAAGCCGTCTCCGTGCACGCCGATGAATTGATCCGCAAACCGTTCCAGCCGCAAGAACTCATCGGCCGCGTCAAAGCCTTGCTGAACCCGAAACCAGTACCTGCCGCTTCCACAGACCGCCCCGCGCCGGCAAGCGCTCCAGGCGCCCCAAGTGTGTTGACCAATTTCTTCGCGCCGCCTCCGCCGCCCGCTCCCCAGCCGCCCAACCAAGCCCAAGGCGACTCCGCCTGGCCCCGCGCCCTAGCCGACGCCTTTACTCCCAGGCCCGTCCCTGGCCTCCCCGGCCAGCATCAGCAACTTGTGCCTTCCAATCTTCAAACCGGTCAACCCGCGCAAAACCAGCAGCCCAATCGTCCCGCACCGGCCACCGCCGACCTCCAAAAACTTCGCGTCGAAGTCGCGCGCCTAGAAATGCTGGTGAAAAAACTCCAAACGCAGCTCGAAGTCGAGCGCCAATACAACCAAGCCCTCGAAACCCAAATCCACAACTTCACCCACTCCGAATAATCAGTTTTGTGAAGGAGAAAAACTCGTGCGCGGGATCCACGGGTGCCCGCCGCGGTCAGCCGTGAGTCTCGCCGGCCCGGAGATCGCCTCCCCGGAATTGTCCCGAACGGTGATCGAAAGTTCCGCCCGGTCCCCCCGCATTAGGTCGATCCCGCCGAGCTATCCTGGCATCGCCAGGGCTCCGCCCACAAAAGAGCACAAGCGCCGTCGCCAACAGCCCCGCGCCACTCCCCAATTCCGTTCTTCGTTTGAAATCCTGCATGAAGGCTCGCCGCAAACTCGCCGAAGCCTAGCCCCCGCTCCCAACCACGCCAAGACCTGCGTTATGGAGCTTCGCTTCCGCTGCTAACGGGCAACTTCGCCGCTTCCCATGCCACGATCCCGCCAGCAATTTCACCCACGGGACCAAATCCATCGCGTTGCAACAAGCTCGCGGCAATCGACGACCGGTAGCCACCGGCACAATAGACCAGCAAGCGCCGATCTTTAGGCAGCGTTTTCAGATTTTCCGCCAGACGATTGAGCGGAATGCCCAAGCTGTCGCCAATGTGCTTTTGTTCACGCTCTCGCACCGCGCGCACGTCGATAGCCAGCGGCGGCTGACTGGATGACAAGAGTTCCGCCGCGAACGGCGCGCTGAGCCGCTCGGTGAAGGCCACCAGTTCCGGCCGCGATGTAAGACTATGCAATCCGTCCTGCAAATATCCCGCCACGTGATCGAACCCGATGCGCCCCAACCGGATCGCCGCTTCATTCTCCCGGCCAGGGTCCGCGATGATTACGATCGGATGCGTTCGATCCAGCACCGTTCCAGCCCACGTTGCATATTGGCCGCCGAGGCCGATGTTGATGCTGCCCGCAAGGTGCGCCGCCGCAAATTCGTCCGGATCACGCGTGTCCAGTATCTGGGCGCCATCCGCCTGCAATGCCAGTACGGCGTCCAGCGTCAGCGGATTCATCTCCCGCGCCAGCGCTTCGTCCAGAGTGGGACGAGCTTCGCTGGTCAGCACGGCGTCATAGTGGAAGTACGGCGGAGCCTCCGGCTGGTCCGCCGTCACCACCTGAATGAACGCCTCCCTGCTCATAGGCTGCAGCGCGTAGTTCAAGCGCCGCTGCTCCCCCAGCGTGGATACCGTTTCCTTGCTGAGCGCCTTCCCGCATAGCGAACCAGCCCCGTGCGCCGGATAAACCAAGCTCTGATCAGGCAGCGCCAGCAATTTCGTGTGCAGCGAATCGAACAGCATGCCGCCCAGTTCGCTGGCCGACCAGCCCAGTGCGGCCCGCAGGTCCGGCCGACCCACGTCGCCGATAAACAATGTGTCCCCTGTAAGTGCCGCGTACGGTTGCGTCTCGCTGGCGTTGAGGTCGTAAACCAGGATGGAAATCGACTCCGGCGTATGCCCCGGCGTTTCCAGGACCTTCAGCCGCACCCGTCCGAATTCGAGAGTGTCGCCGTCGCGCAACGGAGTAAATGCGTACCCCGCTTTGGCCGCGGCTCCGAGATAGATTGTCGCTCCCACGCGATCGCGCAGTTCCAAATGCCCGGCCACAAAATCAGCGTGGAGATGTGTCAGGAATACGTGCTTGATCCTAAGCGCGTGCTCGGCGGCGAACGCAATGTATTGGTCGATGTCCCGTTGCGGGTCGACCACCGCTGCCGTGCCTGTCGCCTCGTCTCCAACGAGGTAGGAGGCGTGCGCCAGGCACGGCAAATAGAACTGCTTGAAGATCACGCTACGCCGCCTTGGTGGACCGCCGCTTCAGCGGGGAGCACTACTTCGGCTGGGGAACGATCCGCAGGTAAGGCCGAGGCGCCTTCCAACCGCCGGGATACTTCTGCTTGGCCTCTTCGTCCGTTACCGACGGCAGAATAATCACGTCGTCGCCGTCTTTCCAATTCACCGGCGTGGCCACTTTGTGCTTGGCGGTGAGCTGCATCGAATCGAGCACTCGCAACACTTCGTCGAAATTGCGCCCGGTGCTCATCGGATAGCTAAGCATCAGCTTTATCTTCTTGTCGGGTCCCACGATGAATACCGTGCGCACCGTCGCGTTATTGGCCGCCGTGCGTCCCTCCGAGGTATTCCCGCTCTCGGCTGGCAGCATATTGTAGAGTTTGGCGATCTCCAGGGTCGGGTCACCGATCATGGGATAGTTCACTTTGTGGCCCTGCGTCGCTTCGATGTCCGCGGCCCACTTGCTATGGCTGGTAACCGGGTCCACGCTCAGCCCGATGATCTTGGTGTTGCGCTTCTCGAAATCCGGCTGCAGCCCGGCCATGTATCCCAGCTCCGTTGTACACACCGGCGTAAAGTCCTTGGGGTGCGAGAACAAGATGGCCCAACCGTCGCCGATCCATTCGTGGAAGTTGATTTTTCCCTGCGAAGTTTCCGCCGTGAAGTTGGGAGCTTCGTCATTTATGCGCAACATGGTTTCTCTCCTGTTGAACTGCTCTCAAGGGCCGGGCGCCTCGAAAATATTTCTTCCGGTCTTCTCGGTCGGCAACAGTGTACCAAGGCGGACACTCCCACACCAAAATGTTCAAGTGGTCCGGGCGAGTCCGACATTCAGAGAGCCCTCGTAGCGCCGGCTTGGCCTGCGACCACCGAAGAGCATCCCAGTCGCCTCTTGCCTGTCACTCGCGCGCGGGTGAGATACTCCTGGATGGCCCAGACGCCCTCGTGGTGTTGGGGGTTTTTTGGCTTAGCCCTGACTCAAGACCCCGCCGGAGGACCAAGGCTCCCCAGCCCTGCAAAGGTCTGCAAGCCAGCCCCAGCCCTCTCGATCATCCTTATCGCCATCGCCCTAGCCTCCGCACTTCTCGCCAACACTACTAGGCTTTGCGCAGAAAGGGAGGTGACTTGATTCCGGTCGAACCCTCCAACGGCTACGAGTCGCTGGCGCGCAAAGGAATGACCGCCAGCGTGCTAGACGCCTTCGCCACCATGACCCGCCCACCCTCGCGCTCAACGAACACTTCCGCCTCCGCAAATACCAAGTTCCTCCCTGTGCGTAGCACTCCCCCTCGGCAAATCAAAACCGCCCCCGTAGCCGGACGCAAGAACGACACCTTGTTCTCCACGGTAATCACCTCCTTATCCTCAGGCAATGTGGAAGCCGCTGCCCCACCGCAGGCGTGATCCGCAATGGCCATCAGCACGGCCCCGTGGACGAACCCGTGCTGCTGCTCCAGTTCAGGCGACACAACGAGCTTCGTCTCGCACCAACCATGCCCAAAGCCGGTCAGTTCGATCCCCAAGGAGCGGATGAATTTCGCCTCCCGAAAAATCTGCTCCACAAGCCGTCTATTCGGTTCCGTCATGGTCCCCAGCCTAGCAGCACTCGCACCATTCCCCGCGAGGCTCACGGACTCCCTCGGGTGAGGAGAAACTTTGGAGTGCGGCACTCCGGTGCCGCCTTTCCAGCCGAAAATCTACCTCCCAACCGAGCGAGTCCACCTAGGTCCCAGCGAAACCACAGGGTCAACGGGGTTGAGGCGGCTAGCGGGGTTGACGGCGTTAGCGGCTGCGGCCTACTTTCCGGCCCGCCGCAGCAACTTCGGCGTCGCCAGCCAAACCAGTTCCCCGCTCGGCGGCGACACCCGCTTCAACTCCAGCAGCGCCACTCCGGCCTTCTTCAGCGACGTCACCGGGTGCTTCGAGCCCAGTCCAACGGCGATCAAGTCATCCAGTTGGGGCGCGTGGCCAAAACAAAACACCGTCGACGACTGCTTATCCTTGGCCAGTTCCCGGTAAAACAACGTAGCCTCGCTCCCGGGCAGCAGCAGGTCGGTGCGGCGGATTTTCTGTTTTGCATAATCCAGGGCGTCCGCAAAAATCTCTGCGGTCTGCATCGCCCGCACGTAAGGGCTGCTCATCAGCAAATCCGCGGTCGCACCGAGGGCCGCAATGCCTTTGGCAACCTGCTTGGTCTTTTCGATCCCTTCTTCGGTCAGATACCGGTCTGGATCGGGCGGGCACTTTGGGTCTTCCCGGTCGATGGCGATGCCATGTCGCACGATATAAAGTTGCATTGGCTCTGTTCTCCTAACTCAATCTTCAGCGCGCGCTCTGGCGTACGCACATATGTAGGCGCTGGGCTTCAGCCCGCCGAGCCACTCTAAAATGTTGACAAACAGTGCTCCAAAAAACACGAAACAAAGATTCGATCCCAGGTCTAAACCGCAAAGTCATGTACCGGACTGCCGAAAATAAAGCCTCACGTGGAATTCCTTTTCAAAAAGTTCCGCGCTGCGATTCGCGTCGAGCAAATCTTCCGCCGCGTCTCCTCGCGCCTTGATCTGCAAACCCATGGCGCCGCGCTGGAACGAAGCCTCCAGGTTGGTAACTCGCTGGCGGTGCGAATGATCGAGGGCTTCGGCAATTCGCAACAACGCGGCCAGCCGGCGAGCGATCCGTTGATCGTTGCTATTCAGGGAAGAATACGCCACGTGATGTCCCGCCGGCTGCGATTTGCGATTGTGATAGCGAACCAGCGCCGCAACCACCGCGCGGTCCCGCCCCTCAAGACCCGGAATGTCGCCGTTGAGTGCCAGATACTCTCCGTGTTTGTGGTGCCCGCGATGGCTGATCATGTGCCCGACGTCGTGCAGCAGCGCGCTGGCTTCCAGCAGCACCCGCGATTGCGCCGGCAAATGATGCACCGGCTGCAGCTGGTCGAACAGTATGATGCTCAGTTCGCGCACGTGTTCGGCGTGCCGCTGATCGTATTCCAGACGCCGCGCGAAGCTGCGCGTGCCGACAATAAGCTGCCGCGCCGCGGCGTTATAGCGATGCGGCTCTTTCCGGGAGAAGGCCTCGCGCGCGATTTCCTGCAGCAGACCTTCGCGGATGCCCACACTGGGGATCGAGAGCGTCCGCAAGTTCAAATAGCGCCCCAGCGTGATGAAGGTGATCGCCGCAATGCCCATCACATCGGCGCGGTCCCGCCGCACGGCGTAGGTCTTCATGCGCTCGCGCACGTCGCGTTCTAGAATGTCCGGCAGACGTTCGCGCAGCAGGGCCAGCTGCAGCGTGGGCACGCCGTGTTCGCGCTGTCCCGGTGCGACCGCAGCAAGTGTTTCGGCATTGCCTCCGAGCGCAACCGCAACGCTCTCTCCGAGATTCGGACGCGAGGGCAGACGAGACTCCAGCAGCGCCCGCACGTAGCGGCGGACCTGCTCGGCCTGCGCCGGACCAATCACGCCCGGAATCTTCAGCGTAGTCATCAATCGCACGGTGCCGACCGGCAACTGGGCCGCTTGCTCTACGACACGATCGCGAAGAATGCTGATTTCCAGGCTTCCGCCACCCAGATCGATAATGCAGCGCGGAAGCGCCTCCGGCCCCAGGGCCGCCAGCGCGGCCTCGCGGCCCAGGCGAGACTCCTCCGCGCTGCTGATGATCTCCAGAGCGATACCGCATTTCTGTTTGATCGCGCGCCGGAAGGCGTCGCGGTTGCGCGCCTCCCGGGAAGCGCTGGTGGCCACCGCGCGGTAGCGAGTTACGCCAAATTCGTCCATCACTTCTCTCAAGTGGCGGAACGCTTTGAAGCTTTTCTTCAGAATGTCTTCGCTGAAGCGGTGGCGCAGAAACACGCTCTCGCCCAGGCGCAGCGAATAGCGTTCGCTGTGCAGCGGCTCGATATCCAGCGCGGAGTAAGCGCGAGCAACGGAAAGGCGGACGGCGTTGGAGCCCGCATCGATGGCGGCGATATGAACGGGCTCGGACATGTGGGCGTTTACCGCCAGAGGTGCGCGAGCGCCGCCGAGGGAGTGTACTTGGTCGCGCGAATTCCCAGTTGGTCGCCGATGCGCTGGCGCAGTTGCTTGTTCACTGTGGAGACGCTGGCTTCGCCGTCCAATTCGATGAAGGCATGCCGCTTGGCCATGACCTCGAATTCCCGCTTGATCATGGTCTGGTAGCGAATGAACGACCAATACAGGTCATGCGAGAGCGACATGTCGCGGCCTGCTTCCCAATAGCTGATGGCTTGCGCTTTCTTGAATTCCCGGGCGAAGGCCGTCTCTGGGCGCACGTTCAACCAGAAGGTCAGGTGCGGCCGCAGCGCCATGGCGTACAAACCGCTGATGTAGTCGCGATTGATGCCGCGCACCACGCCGCGCGCGATCAGCGTGAAGATGAAGCGGTCCGCCAAGACCACCGTGCCAGAGCGCAGCGCAGGCAGGATGCGATGCTCCACCTGGTCGAAAAAATCCGTCGCGTACATCAATGACAGCGTCAGCCGCGTCACCGCATTTTTCGCCAGCAATTGATCGATGTCGCGCCCCACCAGGTTGGAGCGCCGCAAACCGCTGGTTTGCACCGCGAAACCTTCCGACTCCAGCCACTCCTGTAACAGCGCAATTTGCGTGGAGCGGCCGGACCCATCCATCCCTTCAATGACCACGAGACTCCCTGTGATTTCGCTGGGATCGAAACCCACCAACGGCTCTCCAAAGAAGTGCTGCGAGGCTTCGTCGTCCGGCGACTTGGCCGCGGGACCCGATACCGGAGCGGACGTGGGTTCCGCCGTCGTGCCCAGTGGGTGCGCGGCGACTTTCTCTTTTTCCTGCTTGTCTCTTTCTTGCTTTTCTTTTTCTTGGTCGGGCATGCTTACTCCGCGTCCGCAACGCGCGGCGCGAACCGCTTGAGATCGATCTTGGAAGCTACGATGTCCCGCATCTGCTTTTGCAGCTTGTTAACCGGCAACGTCCCGTCGAGCACCACGAAATTGTCGGAATCGACCATCTTGTCGTATTCCTCGAGGATGCGCGCCTGAAACAGGCGGAAGCTTTCGGACCGATCGTAGGAGAGTCCCAGATCCATTCCCGCTTCATAGTATTTCAATTTGGGGCGCCCGCTCAGAATGCGGTTAACGGCCACATCCAACGGTGCGCGAAAATAAAACGTAATGTCCGGAACTGGCGCGAAGCGATAAAGATTCCGCAGCCAGCGCGGCGGGCAGCCGCGCGAAGCATCTCTCGCAAACGCGGTATAAACGTAGCGGTCGGCCAGCACCAGGTAGTCGCCCTGGAGCAGCGGCATGATCTGGCGCTCGCAACGATCCGCGAAGTCCGCCGCGTGCAGCAATGAAAATGTGGTGGGCGTCAGCAAGCGCCGCTGTTTGCCGCGGCGGGTCGCGGATTTCACCAGCGGCGAGGAATTCCACTCGGTAAAGTGCAGCCGGTAGCCGCCGATTTCGAGCCACCTCTTCAATAGATACAGCTGCGTGCTCTTGCCGGAGCCGTCGGTACCTTCCACAACGATCAGCGCGCCGGGATAGGCCCGGCTGGGCACCGGGCGGCCGGGTTGCGGCAGAGTAGATTTGGCCGCTTCGCCACGCGGCATTTTTTGCGGTGACTCTTGAGTGTCCATCGCACCTGTGGGCACAGACTACCGTGTCCCTTGAGCCTATCTGGTTGTTATTACAATCTCATTACAACATACCGGGGCCAATGGCCGCAAAGAACCGACCGTCGGGCGGCAAGCGCGTCAAAAAATGGTAATTTTGAAATTCAGAAATTTCTTGGGGTTCTGCCGGAAATCGCCGATGAGCAATCGCAGATCGCCGGTCAGTCCGGTCAAGTTGTCGTACAGTTGCGGATCGGAAAAGAGTTTGCCGGCGGTCGTGGTGTTGTCGTTCAACTTGGCGGTGGCATTCGCGATGTTGGTGCCGGCGTCGCGCAGCTTGTTATAGAGCGCGTCGTCAGTGGCCAGCTTCCCGAGACTTCCCTTCCCGGCTCGAATGTCTCCGATCATGGAATTGCCACTGCTCATCGCTTCCTTGGCTTGATCATATAGCGTCGGATCGTAGAGCAACTTGCCGAGCGTGCCCTTCTGCGCGCGGACGTCGCTCATAATCACGTTCACGTTGTCGACCGCGGTGCCCACCTTGTTGTACATCTCGTCGGAAGCTACCAGCTTGCCGATGCTTCCCTGCCCCGCTTGGATGTTGCTCAAGAGTTCGTTTGCCTTCGCCAATAGCGCGTTGAGATTGTTGTAGGCCTTGTCATCGGTGAGGAACTTTCCGAGATTGCCTTTGCCTTGTTTAACACCCGCGACCAGATCCTGTACGTCTACCGTGAGCGCCTGCAAATTCCCCAGCAGATCCGAACTACGCTCGACGACTTCCATCATCGCCTTCTCTTCCGTGCCGCTGACTTCCTTGCCTTCCGTCAGGGGCACTCCGGTGATGCCGCGAGTGATGTTGAGGTAGCGATTGCCAAGCAGACCTTCGGTCACCAGGCTGGCCACGGAATCCGAAAGGATGTAGGTCTGAAAGCGCTTATCGATGCGCATCACCACTTCAATATTTCTTTTCTTGTCGGGGGCCTGGCCCGCCGTTCGCGGCACCAGCTTGATGGCCTCTACGTTACCGACCTCGACACCGTCAACCTTCACAGGCGCGCCGGTGGCCAGACCCGACACCGTCGGCAAATAGGTGTCCAGCCGGTACTTTGGGCCGAGGAACTGCGAGCCGGTAACATAGAAAATCCCGACGGCGAGCACGAACAACCCGACCAGTACGAACAACCCGACGCGCAACTCCGTCCAGGTCAATTGTTTGCGCCGCGCCATGAGTGATCTCCTCCTTGCCGCTGTCCGGCACGCTCAGCAACCGGCCTGCGCCAGCCAATTAGACTACAGCAAATTCACACCAGAAAGCGCCGCAGATAATCATCTTTCGAAGCCGCGATCTCTTCCGGCGGGCCTTCAAAGTAGACGCGACCGTCGCGATAGACCAGAAATCGCGTCACCGGGCCTGGTGCAGCTCCCGAGGCGCGGATCCCAGAAGCAGCAACACGAACGACGTGCTTGGTATCCGGGTCAAAACGGAAATTCGCTAGCGCAAAGCCATCTTGCAGACGGTGGGTGGCCAGAAGGGCGGTGACACCGTATACATCGCGCAAGCGCAGAATCAGCGTGATGATCGTCTGTGCTGTGACCGGATCGAGCCCCGCGGTGGGCGAATCGTACAGCACGATCTGCGGGCGATTGGCCAGAGCGCGGGCAATCGAAACGCGCCGGCGCATTCCTCCGGACAACTCGGAAGTAAGCATGTCATAGGTGTGTTCCAGCTCTACGAAGCTCAGGATTTCGCGCACGCGAGGTTCGATCTCCTCTTCGTCCAGGCCGTCCTCGCGAAGGCGGTAGGCCACGTTGTCCGCCACGCTTAGGGAGTCGAAGAGCGCGCCCTCCTGAAAGACGAATCCAATCTGGCGGCGAAACTCGAGAAGTTCGCGCTCCGGCATGGCGGATACTTCTTGGCCAAGAACCTGCACGGCGCCCTGAGCCGGGTGCAACAGCCCTGCCGCGAGCTTGAGCGTGAGGGTCTTGCCGGTGCCGGTCTCCCCGAGAAGCACCAGGGTTTCTCGCGGCAACACGCGAAAGGAGACGCCCCGAAGAATATCGCCTTCCTCGAATCCAAGGCGCACATTGTCAAAGGTCACGACGGGGGTAGTGTCCAGCGCTGGGGTCGCGGGCGAACTCATCGGTCTCGTCCGCGTTTGCAGCGGCGATTCTTGTCTGCGCAGATGAAGAGAAGGCGGGAGCGCACGGATGGAGACATGATACGGATCAAAAAAGTTTGTCCCCAAGGTAGAGCGCGAGTTTGGTCAAGAAGGTGTCAGCCGCAATGATTAACACAGAGGCGACCACCACAGCCTGGGTTGTAGCGCGGCCGACGCCCTGAGTGCCGCCGCGGGCGGTCAGGCCTTTGTAACATCCCACCGTCGCCAGGATGAACCCGTACACCATGGGTTTCATCATGCCCTGCATGATGTCCGCGAAATCCAGGGCGTCAATAGCGCGCGTCCAGAATTCCACGGCCCCCAAGCGCAGCGAGAAGACCGAGGCCAGGCAGCCGCCGAGAAGCCCCACGAAATCATTCAGCGCGGTGAGTAAGGGCAGCATAAGAATGGAAGCCAGCACCCGCGGGGTCACCAGTTTGCGGCTGGGGTCGGTGCCCATAGCGCGCATCGCGTCAACTTGTTCGGTCACCAGCATCGAGCCCAGCTCAGAGGCGATACCCGAGGCACAACGCCCGGCGACCAGAATTCCCGTCAGGGTCGGCCCCAATTCGCGGACCAGCGCTAACGAAACGATGTCGCCGGTCAGGGCCGTCTGGCCAAAGCGGACGAACTGCGAGCCGGTCTGCAACACCATGACTGCGCCGATGAAGAAGCCAGAGACCAGCACGATGGGCAGCGAACCGACGCCGATGTCGTCCATTTGGTCCAGCATGTCCTGAAAATAGCGAGGCCCTGTGGCGAGATTGGCGAGCGAGCGCATGGCCATCTCGGAGTAATCCTGCACATTGGAGAGGAGTTGCTTGAAGGCGTCGGTCAGCACCTCGCCCATGGAAACATCTTCCACGGGTTCCAGGGGCTTGACTTCGCGACTTGCGGCCTGGAAAGGAGTGTCTGCCACTGAGTCCTTATCGTTGACAGCTGACAACCGGTTGTACGACAAACACGAAGAGAAGCGTAACCGTGCTCTGGGGGCACGTCAAGTCAGCTTGCGTACAGGACGACATCGACTGGACGCAAGGCGGTGCGACCGCTACACTGTTCGCGTTCGCTTCCACACTGCTATTGGCAGCGGACGTGAGGACTTGGACGGGAATGTTGCGCTTCTACACCGCGGGGGAATCGCACGGGCAGGCGCTGCTGGCGTTTATTTCCGGGCTGCCGGCGTCGCTGCCGGTGAGCTTGGACTTCGTCAACCACGAACTGCATCGCCGGCAACTCGGGTACGGCCGCGGTGGCCGCCAAAAGATCGAGAAAGACCGCGCGGAAATCTTTGCTGGTGTCCGGCACGGGAAGACCATTGGGGCGCCGGTCGCGCTACGCATCGAGAATCGCGATTGGGCCAACTGGGAAAAGATTCTTCCGGTGGAAGATGCTCCGGAGTTCGCGGGACTGGAGAGGAAACTGGTTGCTCCCCGTCCGGGACATGCGGACCTGGCGGGATCGCAAAAATTTAATTTCCACGATGCGCGGTACATATTAGAACGCGCGTCGGCGCGCGAGACGGCAGCGCGGGTGGCCGCCGGGGCGATCGCCAAGCAGCTGCTGCGCGAGTTGGGTACGGAAATCGCGAGCCATGTTCTTCAGGTCGGCCATGTAAGGCTGGATCGCACTGCTCCATGGGACGAGATCCGAGCGATCCAGACGGACTTGGAGTCGCCGCTTCGCTGCGTCGATCCCGCGGTGCAAGATAAGATGAAGACCGAAGTCGATGCGGCACTCAAGGCGGGCGACACGGTGGGCGGCATCTTTGAAGTTGTGGCGCACAATGTGCCCGTGGGGCTGGGCAGCCACGCACAATGGGACGAAAAATTGGACGGCCGGCTGGCGCAAGCTCTCATGAGCATCCAGGCGGTGAAGGCCGTGGAGATCGGAGCCGGCGTCACCGCCGCCGGTTCTTACGGCAGCGAAGTGCAGGACGAAATTTCTTACGACAAGACGGCGAAGAAGTTCCGGCGCTCTTCCAATCGCGCCGGCGGGCTCGAAGGTGGGATTACCAACGGCGAAGACGTAGTGCTGCGAGGATATTTGAAGCCCATCTCGACGCTGAGGCGCGCTTTGGGGACAGCCGACATGGTTACCAAGGAGCCGGTGCAGGCGGCCTACGAGCGGTCCGACTGGTGTGTGGTGCCCGCAGCCGGAGTAGCAGCGGAGGCAATGGTGGCGCTTGCGTTAGCCGATGCTTTTCTGCAAAAATTTGGGGGAGATTCGCTCGCCGAGATGCGGCGGAATTTTGACAACTATGGCAGACAAATCGCCGAGTTCTAAAGCAACGGCTGCCGCGGTTTCCGGGACGCAAGATGCCCAGGAAACGACCGGCGTTTCTACCCCGTCAGTTTCCGCGCCCCTCACAATCTATCCGATCGTTAAGTATGGCGATCCGATTCTCGAGAAAGCGACTGCGCGAGTAACGAAGTTCGACGCCGAACTGGAGCAGCTTGCCGAGAATATGTTCGCGTCCATGTACGCCGCGCAAGGTGTGGGCCTTGCGGCGCCTCAGATTGGCCTGAGTATTCGCTTGGCGGTGGTGGACGTGACCGGCGGCAAGAACCCGGAAGCCAAAATCATTTTTGTCAATCCGGAGGTAATTCACGCCGAGGGCGAAAAACGCGAGGAAGAAGGTTGCCTGTCGATTCCCGGTTTCCGCGGATACGTGGTGCGGCCGCAGTTTGTGACCGTGCGGGCGCAGAATGCCAAAGGCGAAGAGTTCGAAATTCGCGGCGAAGAATTGCTGGCACGGGCGTTCTGCCACGAGATCGACCATCTGAACGGTATTTTGTTTTTGCAGCATCTCAGCATGCTCAAACGCGATTTGATTCGCCGCAAGATCAAAAAACTCAAGAAGCAAGGCGAGTGGTAGGCGCCGGAACGGTGCGGGTCGTATTCTGCGGCACCCCCCAGTTCGCTGTTCCCACCTTGAAACATCTCTTGGCGCAACAAGACATTGAAATCGTTGCCGTGATCACCCAGCCGGACCGGCCGCGGGGACGCGGCATGCAGGTTTCTTTCTCGCCGGTGAAGGAGACCGCAGTGGCCACCGGGGTTCCGGTGCACCAGCCGGAGAAAATACGCTCGCCGGAATCGCAGGAAATGCTGCAAGGGCTGGCTCCGGATTGCGTGGTGATCATCGCCTATGGGCAGATCATCCCTGCGCGGCTGCTTCCCATCCCTAAGTACGGTTGGATCAATCTGCACGGTTCGCTGCTGCCAAGATATCGCGGGGCAGCTCCGATCCATTGGGCCATCGCGCACGGCGAGATGCGAACGGGGTTGACCACCATGCGCATCGACGCCGGTATGGACACTGGAGAGATGCTGATGCGGCAAGATGTGGAAATTGGAGCCAAGGAGACAACGCCCGAACTGGCGGCGCGCATGGCGGAAGCTGGTGCGCCACTGATGCTGGAGACGCTTCGAGGGATTGCCGGGGGAACTCTAGTGGCCCAGCCTCAGAATCATAGTGAGGCTAGCTACGCTCCGCTGCTCAAGAAAGAAGACGGCCGTATCGATTGGGTGCGCCGGGCGCCGGAAATTTACAATCGCATGCGGGCCTTTACGCCTTGGCCGGGAGCGTACACGACCCTTCGCGGGCGCACTTGCCACATTGCCGCAGAGCCGGTGTCTAACGAAATGACAGAAACGCGATCTGGCGAATCCTCCGCGCCGGGAGCTGCGGCGCCCGGAACGCTACGCATCACGCATGCGGGATTGCTAGTGTCCTGCGGAGGAGCAACCCGATTGCGCGTTCTATCCGTCAAACAAGAGGGCGGCAAGAACGTCGACGCGTTGGAATTTGCCCACCAAGCACGGTTGACGGAAGAGGAACGCTTCGGTGACACGTAGTTTGCGCCCACGGGAACGCTAGGGCATACTCAATTTTTGAGTCAAACCGGTCGGAAAATCGCGAAGACCGCAGAAAACACAGTGGTCATAGGGCCGCAACCTGCCGAGCCCCAAACGACTGAGTTTCAACAACTGGGAGATTGCCGTTCATGAACATAGCCGGATGGTCACAAGCGGGCGGGCATCGGACGAGCCGCGCCAAGGAATTTCTGCGCGCAGCGGCTTGCTGCGCGCTGGCGGTGCAGATCGCGAGCGTTTCACTGGTCTCGGCTCCCACTACGCCCGGGAAATCCCCGGCGGCCACTAGCGATCCGATTTTGAAAGTAATGCAAGGGGAGTTGTCGCGGGCCACTGGTGACCTGGCTAAAAGCGACCCTGCTCCGTATTTCATCAGCTACACGGTAAATGACCAAAACGTGGTCGTGCTTATCGGGTCGTACGGGAGCTTGCTCACCGATGCGGCGCTGCGGCGGCGCCAAGCGGATGTGACTATGCGGGTGGGCTCGCCGACGCTCGACAACACCCACGGCCAGAGCCGCCCCAGCGGTATGACCTCGGGAACATTGCCACTCGGCGACGATCCTGACGCGATCGCGCGGGTACTGTGGGAGTTGACCGACCGCGAATACAAGCGCGCGGCACCGGCATTCTTGAACGTCAAGACCAACACCGCGGTGCGCGCGGAAGAAGAAGACAAGTCGCCGGATTTCTCCAAAGAGGCGCCGCAAACGCACACCGGAGAGACGCTGACGCCACCGGCGTTCGATCGCACCGCGTGGGAAGGCGAGATTCGGCGGCTGTCGGCGGGCTTCCGCAAGTACTCGGAAGTCTATTTCGCAACCGTGGTGCTGCAGGTGCAAAACTCCAATTCGCGATTGGTATCGAGCGAAGGGGCGGCCATCGCTACGCCCAGCACTTCGACGCGCCTGGTTATGGAAGCGCAGACGCGCGCGGATGACGGCATGGAACTGCTGCGCGTGGAAACGTTTCAGGCGCCGTCGGCAAGCGGGTTGCCGAGCGAAGCGGAACTTACCGCGAAGATCGACAAGATGGCCGAAGATTTGAAGGCGCTGCGCAAAGCCCCGGTGGCGGAACCTTACGACGGCCCGGCGCTTCTTAGCGGACGCGCGGCGGCGGTCTTTTTTCACGAAGTGCTGGGACATCGCTTGGAAGGCCACCGCCAGCGGGACGAAGACGAGGGACAGACTTTCACGAAGAAAGTGAACCAGGAAGTTCTGCCGAAATTCCTCAGCGTGGCCGATGATCCGACGATTCGCGAGGTCGGAGGAGTGAAGCTTGCAGGGACGTACGAATATGACAACGAAGGTGCACCGGCGCAGCGCGTGAATGTGATTCAAGACGGCATCCTGAAGAATTTCTTGATGTCGCGCATGCCCATCAAGGATTTTGGCGTGTCGAACGGCCACGGCCGCAATCAGCCGGGGCTCATGCCTACCGGCCGCCAGGGGAATTTGATTGTCACCTCTACGCAGACGGTTCCAGAAGCGCAGCTGCGGCAGAAACTGATCGATGAGGCCAAGAAGCAAGGCAAGCCTTACGGCTTGTACTTCGACGACATTCAGGGTGGGTTCACGCTGACCACGCGCTCTTTGCCTCAGGCGTTTCAGGTGCTTCCCGTGGTGGTCTACCGGGTCTATGCGGATGGGCGGCCGGATGAGTTGGTGCGCGGCGTGGATATCGTGGGGACGCCGCTGGCGGCGCTTACGCGCATTATGACTACCGGCGACCAGCAACACGTTTTCAACGGCGTATGCGGCGCGGAAAGCGGCAGCGTTCCGGTGGCCGCAGTGGCGCCGGCAATGCTGTTCTCCGAGATGGAAGTGCAGAAGCGGGCGCATTCCCACGAGCGGCCGCCGATTTTGCCGCCACCCGGATTTGAAACCACGACCACCGTCCAAGACGCACAGGGCCAGCAGGCGGTGAAGCCGTGAAGATACTTCGCGCGATTGCGGCACTCTCTTTGGCCTTGCCGACGCTCGTAGTTGCGCCCCTCCGCGCGGCCGATGACGCGGCCAAAACTCCGGCGCTCGACCCCAAGGCGGCGCACGCGGCGGCCAGCGGCGACCCGCTGCTCGAAGCTCTGCTGACGGAGCTGGACCGCTCGAAGGCGCAGCTCAAGATGGACCAGGTAGCGGCGCCTTATTACATCGAATATCGCGTGAACGACGTCGATGATTACTCCGCAGAGGCGGCGTTCGGCGCGCTGCGGGAAAATCAGCGGGTGCGCTACCGCGTTTTGCGCGTGGTGGTGCGCATCGGCGATTACAAGCAAGACAGCTACTACGGCCAGGGCATGGGCGAGACCAACGTCCTGCCGCTCGATGACGATCCCATCGCGTTGCGCCACCAGATCTGGCTGGCTACCGACGACGCCTACAAATCCGCGGGACAAGCGCTCACCGAAAAACAGGCCGCTTTGAAGCAATTCAGCGCCGAAGCCAATCCGGTGGATGACTTCGCCAAGGCCGCGGTGGTCACGCAATTGGATCCCACTGTGAAGCTCCAACTAGATGACGCCGCATGGAAGAAGACCATCGAGGATGTCAGCGGCCTGTACCGCCAGTACCCCGATGTGCAGAGCGTAACGGCTGCAGTGCGCTTTTCGGCGACCAACGAATATCTGGTGACCTCCGAAGGCACGGTGACGCGCCTCGGCAAGAAAACCTACAGCGTGCAGCTGAACAGCAGCGCGCAAGCCGCTGACGGCATGCGCCTCAGCCGCAATCCCTTCTGGATGGTGGCCAAGCAGGATGAACTACCCTCACACGAGAAGCTCATCGCCGAATCCAAGAAAATGCTGGACACCCTGACGGCGCTGCGGCAGGCGCCCATCGTGGAGGAAGATTATCGCGGCCCGGTGCTGTTTGCGCCGGACGCCGCCGATGATGTCATCGCTTCGCTGGTTGGCTCCAACGTGCTGGGGCGCAAACCACAGCTCGGCAGGCCCAACCGCACCAGCGGAGCCTTTGCCACCAGTTACAAGACGCGGGTGCTGCCGAATTTCCTGACGATTGTTGATGATCCTACGCTGAAAGATTTTCAGGGCAAGAGTCTGGTCGGCAACTACGAAGTGGACGACGACGGCGTAAAAGCGCAGCCGGTCACGGTGGTCGATAACGGCACGCTGGTCAACTATCTCGTGGGGCGGCAGCCGATCCGAGACTTCCCTGCCTCGAATGGTCACGATCGCGCCGGCGCGGGAACTTTCCCGGCGCCAAATCTTGGCGTTCTGGTGGTGAAAAGCTCGGAGGCGCAGTCGGCGGAAGCGTTGAAGCAGAAGGTGGTCCAGATGATCACCGAACAGGGCAAGCCCTACGGCTATCGCGTGGATACCCTGGGGCCAGGAAACACGCCGCGCTTGTTGTACCGCATCTATCCGGACGGGCACGAAGAGCTGGTCCGTGGCGCGGTATTCAACGAGTTGGACGTGCGGGCGCTGCGCAGCGACTTGCTGGCCGTTGGCAATGATCCGCTGGTCAGCAATCGCGCTGGCGGCATCGCCACCACGGTGATCAGCCCGTCGCTGCTCTTCGATGAGTTGGAAGTGAAGCGCGCGGACACCAGCAAGGACAAGCTGCCCGATTATCCGCCGCCACCGCCGGCCAAAAAGTAGAGGTGTTTCAGGATATCTAGCAGCTTGCGGTCCCAATTGTTTGACTCTAGACGGTCATGACTTTTCGCGAAAAACTCGAATCGCTCGGCCAGACCGCGCTGTTAGTGTTCATCCTGGCCTCGGCGGCGTTTTTGAGCGCCATCACCGCGATGCGCATCGCTATTCACGGACGCGAAGTCATCATGCCCAACCTCATCGGCAAGAACGTCAGCGAAGCGAATGGCATGCTGCGCTCTCGTGGATTGGTGCTGCGCGTGGCGGATCGCGTGTACAGCGACCAGCCCATCAACTTGGTTGTGCGCCAGACGCCGTCGGCCGGGTTGCTGATGAAGCAATCGCAGCAGGCCCACGTGGTGCTGAGCCTGGGCCAGCGGCAACTGGAGATTCCTCTTCTCGAAGGCAATTCCCTGCGCGCCTCTCGCATCGAGCTTCTCCGCGCGGGCCTGCAAGTAGGTGAAGTTTCCGCCGTGACCATGCCGGACGCACCGGCCGATACGGTGGTCATCCAAACGCCGCGCCCCGGCGCAGGAGCGGCCACGCCCCGCGTGGACGTTTTGGTTTCGCAAGGCGCGAGGGAGGCGGCCTATGTGATGCCGCATCTCGTAGGCCTGAATGAAATCGAGGCTCAGCACCGCTTGGACGTCGCCGGGCTACGCCGCAAAGTCAACTACATCGCTGCCCCGCAGTGGCCCCACGGCACGGTAGTCGACCAAGCGCCGCTGGCGGGCTCGCGCTTTTCGTCCTCAGCCACAATTGATTTGACTGTGGCGAACTAGACCTACGACAAAAGCTTGGTGCTGTAGGTTCATAACGAAGTAATCGATGCCGTGAATTTTCGACGAGGATTCAACTAGTTCGCCAGTCTCGAAGTAGCAACACATTGTTAACCCTCATTTTATATACCCACAATAGTGCTGCTGGTACCTAAAAGTAATGCGTTGACAAACCTGAACGACGCGACTAAGCTCGCGCTCCCAGCCAATCCATTTCTCGATGGAGGTTCACATGGCAAAGCATCCCAAAGTTCTGTCTCTCTCTCCGCCTACAGTAACCACCGGCCGGCACGGTCGCAATTTCCATGCCCCTCGGGCTCCGCATGGCTTCACCAGCGATCCGCCGGGCTTTAGTACGGAAAAGGATCCACGTGGCAAAGGCAGCGGCACATGGTTCGACCTCCCCAAGCCCACCGGCACTCCTCCGTACCACCTCGATTTAGCCTCCATTCTCACCGATGCCGCCATGAAAAAGATTCACGACAAGAAGCGCCTGGTTTTCCACTCCGTTGGAGACACCGGCGGTGTAAACACCACCACCTACCAGGAGAATGTCGCCACCTACATGGAACTGGACTTCATCGACCCCGACCCTGACGGAGGCAACCCGTCTTTCTACTATCATTTAGGGGATGTCGTTTATTACGACGGCGAAGTGATCAACTATCATTGGGAGTTTTACGAGCCCTACATGCATTACCCAGCTCCCATCTTCGCGATTCCCGGCAACCACGATGGCGATGTCGATCCCAACGACCAGTTCAATCAACCCTCGGATTCGCTCAAGGGTTTTGTTCGTAATTTTTGCTCTCAAGCAGCCATCCATCTCCCCGAGGCCGCTGACGCCCCTCGTGATGCCATGACCCAGCCCAATGTTTTCTGGACTCTCGACACTCCGTTGGCCACCTTGGTGGGCCTGTACACCAACGTCCCGGAGGGCGGCCAAATGGGCCCCGACCAGATCACTTGGCTACACCAGGAGTTGGCCAACGCTCCCAAGGACCGCTGGTTGATCCTCTCCTTGCACCATCCCATCTATTCGGCTTACGGACATCACCCTGGTAGCCTGGGACTGAAGACCATCATCGAGGAAGCAGCAAAGCTTGCCAAGCGTGTGCCCGATCTAATTCTCACCGCTCATGTCCATGACTACCAAAGATTCACCGGCAATATCAACGGCGCGCCTGTGGTCACCATCGTCGCCGGCGCTGGTGGTTACAACCAGAAACTCCACACTCTGGACACCAAACTATTTGATCCCAAAGGTGTGCCCTACCAGATCGAGGGTGGCAAAGAAACCCTCGACAGCTTCAACGACTTTCAACACGGCTACTTGCTCCTCGACGTACAACCGGGCAATATACGCGGCAGCTACGTCGCGGTTGACGATCCCCGAGCCGGTCAACCAGTCCCGACCAAACCGGCCAAGCCCTATGACACGTTCAAGATCTAGTGTCGGCGATTTACTGCGATTCCCCTGTTGAGTACCGACCGAACGAGGAGCGGCCCAGCGCGTCGCCCAGCTTAAGCCTCTACGTATTGCATGAGACCATCGAGGCAGCCGTACCACCCGAGTTGGTGCTGCTCTCGGAGGGTTTCGTTGGGTATGCGTTCGTGGGTGACGATCACTTCGGTCGCGGCACCTCGCGGCTCAAAGCGAACGGTGACTCGTTCCGCCGCGCCTGGCATGCCTTCCAGTTGCCAGGTGTACGCGAGAAGGCGGGGCGATTCGATAACTTCAAACTCTCCACCAATCCATAGGATTTTCCCATCGGGAAGCTGGTTGCCGATTCGGTAGCGGCCGCCGACCCTCAGATCGACCTCTGCGCCGATGCACGCGACACTCTCTGGCCCCCACCATTCGCGGAGTTGCGCCGGCTCGGTCCAGGCTTGAAACAAGCGTTCGGGCGAGGCTTGAATGGTCTTGCGGACAATGAGCACCGCCATTTCGAACGGCGCGCCCGGGCTGGGGTTGGATTCGGCCATGATTTTCCTTTCGGCCTAGCGATGCTTCTTCTTATCGCCACGTTCCACATAGCGCGCCAAGGCGTCGAGATTCCCTTCCCAAAAACGGCGGTAATGCCGCACCCATTCATCCACGGTCTTTAACGGCTCCAGGTCCAACGAGCAGTGGTGCACGCGGCCATCGACGTGGCGCACCACCAGTCGAGCGCGTTCCAGCACGCGGATGTGCCGGGACACGGCCGGCAGGGACATTTCGAAGGGCTCCGCGAGCTCGGTGACCATGGCAGGCTTTTCCGCCAAGCGGGCGAGTAGCGCCCGGCGGGTGCGGTCGCCCAAGGCGCGGAACAGCAGGTCCAGCCGGTCTTCTGTTGAATTCTTGTTTTTGAGACTTGACGGCATCGTTGAATTCCTATAATAGATATTAAACATTGTTGTTAAATATTGCAAATGGTTTTGTATGGTTCGCGTGACGAAACCTTTGCGCTACAAGAAAAGGAGCGACCTTTCATGACCACCCAGCTTTTCACCCGCAGAGACTTTTCGGTTCGGCTGGCTTCCCTTTTTCCAACGCTGGGCATCGCGGGCGCGGTGACCCTGGCTCCAGCGGCGATTACGGCGCAGGACGGCCACGGTGGTGAAATTTCGCGCACCGCGGAATCCATCCACCAGGAACCCGTTTTCAAGGCTAGCCGCAAGCAAATCTACGAGGCCCTCCTGGACGAGAAGCAGTTCAGCAAGATGACCGGTATAGCTGCTCAGATCAGCCGTGAGGCCGGGGGCGCGTTTTCCTGCTTCGAAGGACAGGTCAAGGGGCGCAATGTGGAGCTGGTGCCCAACGAGCGGATTGTTCAAGCGTGGCGCTCGGAGGGTTGGAAGCCCGGAATCTATTCGATCGCAAAATTCGTGCTGGTGGAACAAGGCTCCGGCACCAAGGTTGTTTTCGATCACACCGGTTTCCCCGTGGGCCAGGCCGAGCACCTGGCGAGCGGTTGGCAGGAACACTATTGGGCCTCGCTCGCGACGCTAGCGTAGGTCACAGCCACAGGCGACATCGTCGGCACGAATCCGGCTTGTTGTAGGCCGCGTGCGGCGGTATCCTTCCCGTCCGACGTTTCCCAGGGAGGGACACACCAATGAAACATATGAAATGGATTGCTTTGCCGGCACTTTTGGCAACGTGGCTTAATGCATCCGTACGCGCTCAGGATGCGCCCGTACCAAATCCAGTCACCTCGACCGTCAAAGGGCAACTGACGCGCTACGCCAAGAACATGGTCGCCGCTGCGGATTCCATGCCCGCCGACAAATTCAACTTCAAGCCCACGCCGGAGATGATCACCTTCGCGCATCTGGTGGCGCACATCGCGCAGTCCAACAATTTTCTGTGCTCGAAGATTTCCGGTGTGGCGGCCCCGGATGCCAAGCTGGCAGATAGCGATCCCAAGGACAAGCTGGTGGCAGGGCTCAAGGCTTCGTTCGACTATTGCACCACAGTGCTGGCCAGCGTGGACGATTCAAAATTGAGCGATCCCATGGTGCTCTTCGCGAACCGTCCCACTTCCCGCGCCGGCGCTCTGATTACTTTGAGCGATGATTGGTACGACCACTACAGCGCCCAGGCCGTGTACCTGCGACTTAACGGCATTCTCCCTCCGACCGCACAACCGGCAGCACCGCCACCGGCAGCGAAGCCCTAGTTCCTAGTGGGACCCGGGGTTGATTTTGACTTCGACTTCGTAGACGTGGTAGTCGGAGTAGGAGTGCTGCTCCCGTCCCCGGGAAACGGCGGTGGCAGGGCCGAGGTCCAAAAGGCCGCGGGAGGACGAATCGCCAGCCAGCCACTCGACGGTAGCTTCGCGAGGTAGCCAAAGACGAGATGCAACGTGGGAAACGCGGATTTCGCCAAACTCGACCTGCATTGTGAGTTTTTGCAGGTGCGCTTCGGGCTGCGGGGCTAAGAGATCGGCACGCAGACGGACGATGTGAAAGTCCGACGCATCAACCCACGCAATGCCCTGATACAGCATCGGAAATGATTTGCCCCGCAGGCGAATTTCGGCTGGGAGTTTGACCATACCGGGGTCTTGAGCGAAGGCCACGACATAGGTTTTGTGGCGACTCACTTTTTGCTGTCCCAAATAGCGGAATTGTGACTCCGTGCGGCGCGTGGGATGGAAGTACATCCACGTAAGAGCAAAGCCCTGTGCGGCCGGAGCTTCCGCGGCCTCTCCCGACGGAGCGATTTGGTGGTTTTGGACGTCGGTTCTGTACTCCGTCATGGTTACGCTACCACTGGTCTTGCTCAGTAGAATCAAATAGCTGAATTCCCGGCTGCGATTTGTCGTAGATGTTCCGGTGTGAACTGCCTGAACAATTTCCTCGCGAGAGATCAAATTCGGCATCTGTACCAACAGATCGCGTGTCTTGTTGCCGACGTTGTCGAGAAGACCAGGCAGATCTTGCTGGCTGCTAACCGGCGTGAGACCGTGCAAATCGGGGATGGCTTTCTCCAACTCGGAAACGAGATCGTTTAGGTAAGGGTGGGCGGCACTGTAGAGACGCTTCTGCTGCGATTGAGGCGTTTCCTCGGATGGGAACTGTAGTTCTTGTGGAAGTGCGAATACGGGTGCAAAAGTGAAAAGGAGAAAAAAGACGGCAGATGGAAGCAGCAGTGGCATGTGCCCTGGTCATAATCTTACGACATTTGCAAGTTTGTGGTTGTTTCTAAGCCGACCGGGAAGCCTAGGGGATTACGGGCGGCACGTAGGGGATGGTACGGGCGAAGAACCAGATCAAGAAGAAAACCAGAACCGAATGCACGGCTAGCTGCAGGATTCCGTAGCCAACCAACTCGCGGGCGCGCGATTTCAGAATCCCGAGTAGCGGCAGCATCCAAAACGGATTGATGAGATTCGGCAGCGCTTCCGAGATGTTGTAAATCTGCACGGTCCAACCCAGATTGACGTGAAGATCGTTGGCGGCCTGGAGCACGTAGGGCGCCTCGATGATCCATTTGCTCCCGCCGGAAGGAATGAAAACCCCGAGAACGGCGGAATATAGACCCACCAACAGAGGATAGGTCCCCTGCGAAGAAACTCGCACGAAGAAATGCGCGAGGTGCGTGGATATCGAAGTCATGGTGATCAGCCCGAAGATCCCGCCGTAGAACGGGAACTGAATGAGGATGCCCGCGGCAGCGGAAACGGACTCGTTGACGGCCCGCGCGAACGAGCGCGGGCGCCAGTGCAGTAGCAGCCCGGTCATCAAGAAGAAGAAATTGTAGGTATTGAGATCGAGGGCGGCGAGCGGGCCGCGGGTGGAGAAAACTTGCCCCAGATAAGCGAATCCCAGTACGCCGACCACGATCGAAAGCACTGGAGCGTATTCGAGCCATTCGGCGGGAGTGCGGTGCTTCGCGGTTTCCACAGGCGCCGTGGTGTGGTGGATCCCAAAAGATTCCGCGGTGCGGGTGGAATGCACGGGCGCGGAAAGATAGGCGACGATCACGGAGGCGGCAATCAGAATGACCGCGGTGACCATGCTTTGCCAGGTGTAGATGGTCTGCGTCAGGGGAATGATGCCGCTGATTTTCATAAGCGCCGCGGGCAATGAAGACGGCGTAGCCATCAGCAGAGCTGCGGACGAAGATAGGCCAAGTGCCCACACACTGCCCGTGCCCAGGGAGGCGGCCGCTCCGGCGGCGCGATAGTCCAGGCCAGGGATTCTCTTTACGATTTCGCGCACCAGGAGCCCGCTGAAGATCGGACTGAACGCCCAATGGAGCAGTGAACTGAAGGCCGCGAAGAAGGCGACGAAAGCGATCGCGGTGCGCGGCCGTTTTGGGATGGCGGCGAGCCGGCAGATGACGCGATACAACGGCGGCGAGGTGGCGACTGTGTAGCCGCCAACGATGGCCATGGACATCTGCAAGGTGAAGGGGATAAGGCTCCAGAAGCCGTCGCCAAAAAATCTGACGAGTTCAAGCGGGCGCGCCCCAGTGAACAGCCCAGCGCCGAAAACGATCAGCAGGCTCAGGAGCGCGAAGACGAAAGCGTCGGGAAACCAACGCTCGCACCAGTCCGCGAGGCGGCCGCCGACGCGGGCAAAGACGCCTGCGGATTCGTCAAGGGGCAGGATTGGCTCGTTGCGCTCGATGTCGGACATGTGCGCTCGGGGCGCAACGAGCGTTTCTCCGAAAGTTCGCCCGTCACGCCGCGCGTATGATGAACGCGACAGCGTGACGAGTGCAAGTGCTTGTTACTTGGCCGATTGCTTCTTGTGCAAGTCGGTGCACACGGACATCGCGGTGTTGGGATCGACCGCCCCGTCCCCTTCCTCCACATGCTGGACGATCCCTTTCTTGTCGATGACGATGTTGGCGCGCTGCGCCCACTGGTAGGTCTGGTTCTCGACGTCGTGGCCCTTGAGAACCCCATAGGCCGTCAGCATTTTCTTGTTCATATCGCTGAGCAGCGGGAACTTGATATTGATTTGCTTGGCGAAGGCAGCGTTGGCAGCGGGGCTATCGAGGCTTACACCGAAGATTTCCGTGTCGGAAGGGTCGATCTTGCCGGCGGCGAGTCCAGCCTGGACCGCCTGAAGTTGTTTCGTTCAACCTTCGGTGAAGGCCAAAACGTAAATAGCCAGCAGGACGTTCTTCTTTCCGCGATAATCGCTGAGTTTGACGGTCTTCCACTGGTCGCTGAGCAGGGTGAAGTCCGGAGCAACGTCGCCGACCTTGAGCGAAATCTTGGCGAGTGCGGGTTTCTCCGTTTGCGCCGGCGGGCGCGCCAACGCTGGCGTAATCCCTAACAGCAAACAAGCAGCAAGCGTACGTTTCATGAGTTGTCCTCCTGAAGCAGGTTGGGAACCGGTTCGAGACGGAATGATATCCGTTGCCCCCGCGCGGAACGAAGAAGAAAGTTGTCATCATTTTGTAGGCGTGACTGAGCGGCCGGTAAGGCCCCCGATCACGCGTTGGGCGGGTGGCGCACCGACAAGTTAAGGCGTAAGCTCGTTGGCCGCAAGACCATTCCGCACGTCGAGAGCCTCATGAGTCCCGCCGAGAGCGCCGCGCAATCTCCCAGCTTACCCAAACCGGTCGTGAATCCGTGGCTCATCGCCGTGGTGGTGTCGCTGGCGGCATTTATGGAAGTTCTGGACACCAGCATCGCCAACGTCGCTCTGCCGCACATCGCAGGCGACCTGGGAGCCAGCAACGACGAGAGCACCTGGGTCTTGACGTCGTATCTGGTGTCGAACGCCATCGTGCTGCCCATCAGCGGATGGTTCGTCGGAATGCTGGGACGCAAACGGTTTTTCATGATTTGCATCTTGCTCTTCACCTTAAGCTCGCTACTTTGCGGCGTGGCCTGGAGCCTCGGCTTTCTGCTGCTGGCCCGGATCATCCAGGGAGCGGGCGGCGGAGGCCTGCAGCCGATGGCGCAGGCCATTCTGGCGGACAGCTTTCCTCCGGAGAAACGCGGTTTGGCATTCTCGGTCTACGGCTTTACGGCCATCGTTGCGCCGTCCATTGGACCCACGCTGGGCGGCTGGATCACTGACAATTATTCGTGGCGCTGGATTTTCTACATCAATTTGCCGGTAGGGCTGCTGGCGCTGTTTCTGGTATACCGGCTGATCGAGGACCCTGCGTATATCTCCCGCAACGTAGGAAAGTCGAAGAGCGTGGACTACATCGGCTTCGGCTTGCTGGCTTTGGGCGTGGGCGCGCTGCAAATTCTGCTGGACAAAGGTCAAGAAGACGATTGGTTCGGATCGCGCTTCATCACCTCGCTGGCGATCACCGCGGTGGTCTGCCTGGTCTCGCTGGTTATCTATGAATGGTTTCAGAAAGATCCGATCGTGGACGTGCGTCTGTTTAAGAACGGAAACTTCTGCGTGGCCAGTTTGGTGATGTTCATGGTCGGGGCTATCTCCTTCGCGTCCACCGTGCTGATGCCGCAGTATCTGCAGACCCTGATGGGATACACGGCGGAAACCGCGGGCATTGTCATGTCCGTAGCTGCAGTGATTCTGCTGTTCGAGCTTCCGATAGTGGGTCAACTGACCACCCGCATCCAGGGACGGTACTTGATTGCCTTCGGCTGGCTGGCGCTATGCGGCGGCATGTTTTATTCGACGCAGCGCATCGATTTGCAAATCAGCTTCGGCTCCGCAACGCGGCTGCGGATTTTTCAGTACGTGCCTCTGGGATTCATCTTCATTCCGGCGACTACGGCGGCATACATCGGCATCGCGGGAGAAAAGAATAACGCGGTCGCGGGCCTGGTCAACTTCATGCGCAACATCGGCAGCAGCGTGGGGACTTCGCTGGTGACCACCATCATCGCGCGGCGCTCGCAATATCATCAGGGCATCCTGACCGCGCGCGCCTCGACCTTGAACGGGAGCTACCTGAGCGCGATTCAAGCGTCGGCGCAGCAACTTGCCCACGCGGGACTCAGCGCCTTCGAGGCTCAACGCCAGGCGACCGCGCGGTTCTATGCCGGACTGCAGGCACAAGCAAGCGCGCTAGCATATATCGACACCTATTGGATTTTGGGAATAGCGGCGGCCATCATGTTCGCCTTGTCCTTCTTGTTACGAAAGAACAGGCCGGGCGGCGGGGGCTCGGTGCCGATGCATTGAAGCCATCTCGCACACGCAAAGCGGTTACCTGAGGTAACCCCAATTGTGCAACTTGTCGGAATCCTCACCCCAGCGGTCACCGATGTCGGTGCGGTAGTACATGTTGGGAATAAGGATGTTTTTGGTGCGGGAATAGACCTGCGCTTGCGCTTGCTTCATCGTCTGCCCGGTGCCAACGACCACAAGGACCACGCCGGAGGTTCCCGCGATGAGCCACTGGCCGTTGACCGCTTTTACATCCTCAATGTGGACGCCGTCCAACTGCGTCGGCTTCTTGAAAACAATAGCCCCGTTCTTCGAGAAAGATTCGAATGTTGCCTCGTCGTCGAACGGAAACGGCGGCACCACGATGCGGATGCCGATCTGAAAGCCGCTGCGCGTGCGCCACTTGGGCTCCAGGCCGTTGGCCAGCTCCCAGAAAAGATCGCTGATGGGCGTCAGCATGCCTTCCTGCTGAATGCTGATGGTCGGATAGCCGAACCGCGATGTGAACTCCAGCGGGTAGATCCCGTTGTTGTTGACGATGCAGTTCAGATCGATGTAGCCGACGTAGCCCTCTTCGGCTAGCTTGGGCTCCATTTTGAGCAGCGTCTTGCTGAAAAGAAGATTGGGCTCGCTCCAGAACATGGCCGTGCCCATTTCGCCGGTCGGAGGACCAACCTCGCCGGGAAAAAGTTTCTTGTGCTCGAAATTGATGTTCACCGGCGTGATGAATTTCTTGCCGTTGAAAAAAGCCCCCACGGCAACTTCGACGCCGTTAATGCGCCGCTGCAACTGAAACACTTTGATTTCATCCGCAAAGGCCTTCTTGTAAGCCTCCAGCATGCGGATAACGTCTTCTCCGTCCTCTTCCTCGCCGACAAACAGGCGCCGCTTGACGTTCTGCGCCTCGCCGCTGGGCTTGATCACGTAGCGGTCGGGATTCTTCTTGACGAATTCGATCGCGGGATCAAAGGACTCGAAATCCTCATAGGGGATAATGTTGACCCCGGCCTTTTTCAACTCTTCCTGGCCGAAGGAGCGGTCGTCTTCTAGCCGATCGCCGTAGGGCGTGCCGCCGATTACCGGCTTGCCGGCCGCGCGCAGAGCTTGCGCTCTCTCGCCCTGGCCGAGGGTATCGTCGAAGACCACGATGTCCGCCCACTGCTTGGCGTCTACTTCCCAATTGGTCGACTTGGGCACAAAGCCGTCGGCGATGTCGCGCTCTTTTTCTGCCTCAATGTAGTAGCGGACCTCGTGGCCTTCTTTGAGAACCTGCCAGGCTATGTCGCCGACCAGTCCCGACAGCGACACAAAAAGAAATTTGCGTTTGTCCATTTTTAGCGCTGCCGCCGGCCCCTGTAGCCACGCGTGGGAGCAATTTTATTTACAACGGCGCCGGGAATTGTAACAGTTTGTTGAAAATTCTCGGAGACCCCCCCAGGCAACCCCAAGCGGCACGAACCGGCATCTCAGGAAATGGTCTGAAACCGGGAGCCCATGCCGCGCTATATCCCACGCCATCACCTGTCCAGACGGGCAAACTTCCCCCTGGCCTGTCCTTTCGTTCAGGGTATACTGAGGTTCATTGTTCCGAACCGGGCGTGGCAGGATTGCCCAGACCTTCTCTGTGGCTGCGGTACGGACCTAACTTTCGGGGAGAGGTGAAAGTTTGCGCCGAACTCTTTTATTGAGAATCGCTCAGCGTACTTTTTCGCGGGCAAACGCCAAGCGATTGGCAGTTTTCGGGTTGCTCAGCGGACTGGTGTTCCTGAGCGCCAGCCAGTGTGACGCCCAGATCTTGCACAAGAAAAAGAAGATAAACAAGTCCACCAGCGCCGACAACACCGCCGAACCCGATAAGGTCCTCTACGACCGGGCTCTGAACGACATCAAGCGCGGGCGCCAAGAAGTCGGCCGCCTGGCCATGCAAACGCTGATCAACACCTACCCGGACAGCGAGTACCTTGCCAAAGCCAAGCTGGCCATCGCCGACTCTTACTACAAAGAGGGCGGCACGGCCAACATGACCCAAGCCATCCAGGGCTATAAAGACTTTGGCATTTTCTTCCCCTTCCTGCCGGAAGCGTCCTACGCGCAATTGCAAGTGGCTAACGCCCATTATCATCAAATGGCCAAGCCCGACCGCGACCGCACCGAGGCCAAAGCCGCCGAGGAAGAGTTCCAAACCTTCCTGGAGAAATATCCCAAGGATCCCCTGGCTCCACAAGCCGAAGCGCGGCTGCGCAACGTTCAGGAAGTCATCGCCGAGGGCGATTACCGCATCGGCTACTTTTATTACGTAAAAGGCGACCAGCGCGCCGCCGCCGCCCGGCTCCTCGCCATCACCAGGAGATACCCGCTCTTCAGCAAGTCCGATCACGCACTATGGATGCTGGGAGACATTTTCGAGAAGAGCGAGCACAAAGAGATCGCTTCTATCTACTACGCGCAGATTGTGCGCAATTACCCGCTGTCCGGGTTCGTTCCCGACGCCAAGAGCAAATTGACGGCGTTCAAAGTGCCCGTTCCGCAAGCCGATCCAAAGGCCGTGGCTTGGATGGTCGCGGAACAAAATGCCCCTCGCGAGCATGACAGTCTAATCAAGAGGCCCCTCGCGCTGGTGCGCACCGGCCCGCACGCGGAGTTCATAGCCGCGGCGAGGACCGGCGCTCCCAACTTACAGCCGGAAGCCGACAACACCTCGGCCACCGACATTCTGAGCGGCGGCGGGAATCGATCGCAACTCGGCGGTGGCGGCGGCGCTTCCACTTCGGCGGTAGTAGAAGTTGTGACACCGAGCACGGGCGGCAACTCGGGCGGTAGCACGGGCGGCAGCAGCACCTCCGACGGAACCACCAGCGGCGCCGATGCTGCTCAACCTCCGGCAGACGCAAGCGGGACGGCGGCAACGAGCGATCCGAATGCTGCGGGCTCATCGCCAGCCGCCACAACGGCCGCCGATGCAAATGCGGGGGCCAACGGCTCGGCCGCAGCCCAAACCAGCGACGCCGCAACCAAGACCGACGCGCCTGCCGCGACCGCGGAAAACGCCGACCCAGCTAAAACAGATGCAGCCGATTCCGGCAATCAGAAGGAATCCACCAGTAAGAAGAAAAAGGGCCTTCGCAAAATTGTGCCCTGGTAGCTAAAAAACAAATCTGAATATTCCTGCTGCTGGGAAGAGGTGCGGCGACGAACCGCACCTCTTCCTTAATTTACGCCCACTTTTCAAGCATATTGTGCCCGCGCAACCGCAAGTCCGCCGCGAAAACTGGCCATATTCACTTCCGACACACCGCTTCCCGGTTAACGTTGACGCCTCCCACTTGGGATGCTCCAATGGCCAAGAGCCTTAATTAGGTGCAACGGCGCAGGCATCCCTGTTGCCGAAGGCGAAATCATCGACGGCAGTTGCCGGCCAGCACGCGATGAGTTGCACTTTGCGGTAGGGCTTTTCCTGGAGGACGTTCGGTGGCCAAGATCCTGGTTGCGGACGACAACAGCAACATCCAGAAAATGGTGGGCCTGGCCCTGAAAGATCACGGCATTGAAGTCGTGGCCGTGGGCAATGGCGAAGCCGCGGTTCGAAAAATTTCCGATATCAAGCCCGACTTGGTTTTGGCCGACGTCTTCATGCCGGTCCGCAACGGCTATGAAGTCTGCAAGTACGTCAAAGAAGATCCCGCCCTGGCCCACATCCCGGTCATTCTTCTTGTGGGAGCCTTTGATCCGTTGGATGAGCAGGAAGCGCAACGCGTAGGCGCCGACGGCGTATTGAAAAAACCATTTGTTCCGCCCGATCCGCTGATTTCGATGGTCAAGGCGGCCCTGGTTCGTGCCGGTATCGCGCACGCTGGATTTACGCCAGTGTCCGCCCAGCCTCCCGTCGAGGAGGTCGCCCCGCCACCGCCGGTAGCCAAGAAGCCTGCCCCCATGCCGCTGCCAGAAGAATTCCCCGAATCCGAATCATTCGTCGAAGACCTTCCCGCGCCCGCCTCAGCGCTGAAAATTGACTCGGGATCGCAACCGTTGGCTTTTGGCAGCCTATTGGACACTCCGGCCGCGGAAAAAGAAGAAGCTGCCGACGTCACCACCGCACCGCCGGAAATGGTGCTGCAAAGAGATTGGCGCGCCATCGACGAGGAGAACGCAGAAGAAGAGGAAGCCGCAACGTCCAAGTCTTCCTGGCGGCGTGACGCAGGCAGCGCGGGCGACGAGGACACCGAGGACAGTGCCGCACGTCCGAAAGGCGGCTGGCGCGATAAGGTAGGGTCGGCAGGTTTTGACGAGCCCGACGCCCGCAGCCGCGGTGACCACGGCTGGACGCCCACACGAGAAAAGCAGGACCTCAGCGAAGCCGCTGGAATACAACAGACCATGACGGCCACGCTGACGGCCGCCACAGAACCTCCGCCGGTTGCGCCCTTTACGGGAGACGCCTGGGCGGCAGCTATCTCCGCCGGAGCGCAGGAAAAGACCGCGCTGGGGGACACGGAAAAGCTTGTGGAGGATATCAGGGCGCAACAAAATCCGTTTTCACAGCAAGCGGCGCCGGTTGTAACGGAAGAAACTGTGGTCCGCGAGCCGGAGCCCGCTGCTTACTCTACGCCGGCCGTTGCCGCAATAGAAGCTCAGCCGGTTATGCCTCCGCTCGTAGAGACTCCGGTGGTCGAAGAGAAATCCAGCGCGGCGAGTTCGTGGTTTTCGACTCCGCCAAGCCCTTGGGACGCCGAAGCCAAAAAAGCCAGCCAGCTTGCCTCGACTTGGGATACTCCCGTGGTGGCGACCCCTAGCCAGGGCAGTTCCCCCGTGGACGCGCCTGCACCGAGTTCCTTCGAGCCTGCGAGCGCTCCCGACGAGATTGAGGTTGTCTCCGAAACCGAAGTCACCGCGGTGATTCCCGCGGCTGCGGTCGAATCCCTCCGCGAAGAAGCCTCTCACGCTGTCGAGCAGGCAACCCAGGAGGCGGAAAACACAGCAATGCCTGCCCACGCAGGTAAAGCACCACACGACCCGCTAACCAACTTCGACATGGATGCGGTCGTCGCCAAGGTTTTGGCCAGGATGGGTCCCGGCATGCTTCAGCAAGTTACTCGCGAAATTCTGAAGCCAGTCGTGGAAGCCATCGTCCGCGAGGAAATGGCTTCCAAGAAACCCTAGTTCCCTTCCGGAGCCGGGCCCCTTTCGATACGAATGTTCTCGCAAAGACCCACGCAACAGGGATGCCTGTGACGCCGCTGAATTGACGCCGCTGCTTTTCCCCTCGTATAGTCAAAGATTACTCTGAGCACCACAAACCCTGCGTCTACGTGTGGCCCTTAAATTCTGTCAGGAGCATTACCTCGGATGGCTCGAGAGATCGCCAAAGCTTACGAACCGCAGCAGATCGAACCCCACTGGGCGGAGTTCTGGGTCAAGGAAGTCCTTTTCCGCGCCGACGCCAATGCGCCGGGGCCGGTGTTTTCGATTGTGATTCCGCCACCCAACGTGACCGGCTCGCTCCATATCGGGCACATGCTCGAGCACACCGAGATCGATATCCTTACTCGCTGGCATCGCATGCGCGGCTACAACACCCTGTACCTGCCCGGGACCGATCACGCGGGCATTTCCATGCAGCGCGTGGTGGTCAAGCAGCTTGCCGACCAAGGTATCGACTACCAGCAACTCGGGCGCGAGGAATTCCTGAAGCGCGTCTGGCAATACAAAGAGGCAAGTGGCGGAACGATTCTGTTGCAGATGCGGCAGATCGGCGAGAGCTGCGACTGGTCGCGCGAGCGGTTCACGCTGTCACCGGAGCTCTCACGCGTGGTGCGCGAAGTGTTCGTGCGCCTCTACGAAGAAGGCTTGATTTATCGCGGGCATTACCTCACCAACTGGTGCCCGGTCTGCCTGACTGTGCTCAGCGATCTGGAGGTGCTCCACGAAGAACGCCAGGCGCACCTCTGGCATATCAAATATCCGGTGCCGGGCACGCAGGAATTTCTGGTGGTGGCCACCACCCGGCCCGAGACCATGCTGGGCGACACCGCCGTGGCCGTACATCCCGAAGATGAGCGCTACAGGCATCTGGTCGGCAAGAATGCTCTTCTGCCGCTGATGAACCGCGAGATCCCCATCATCGCCGATGAAATGGTGGACCGCGAATTTGGCACCGGTGCGGTCAAAATTACCCCCGCGCACGACCCCAACGACTTTGAGCTTGGCCGCCGCCACCATCTGCCAGAGATCGATATCATGACCGACGACGGTCACATGAACGCCGCAGCAGGAGCCTACGCAGGCTTGGAGCGCTTCGAAGCGCGCAAGAAGGTCGTCGAAGACCTGAAAGCGCAAGGCCTCTTGGAAAAAGTCAGCGAGCACACCCACGCCATCGGTCTGTGCGAGCGCAGCAAGACCATCGTCGAGCCGCGCGCTTCCACGCAATGGTTCTGCAAGATGAAGGGGCTGGCGCAGCCTGCCATCGAAGCCGTCGAGAACTACGCGCCAGGAAAAGAAAACACCATCTACATCGTCCCCGACAATCGCCGCGAAGAATATCTCAACTGGATGCGCAATATCCGCGATTGGACCATCTCGCGGCAGCTCTGGTGGGGCCACCGCATACCCGCGTGGTACTGCCAGGAACACAAACACATCACCGTGGCCAGAGAAGCCCCGCTGAAGTGCTCCACCTGCGGCTCGGAGCACCTGACCCAGGATCCCGACGTCCTGGACACTTGGTTCAGTTCCGGCCTCTGGCCGTTTTCCACGCTGGGCTGGCCCGAAAAAACGCTCGATTTCAAGACCTACTATCCGACGACCCTACTTATCACTGGGTACGACATCCTCTTTTTCTGGGTCGCGCGCATGATCATGCTGGGCATGCATTTCACGGGCAAGGTGCCGTTTCGCGCCGTGTACCTGCATTCGCTGGTGCGCAATGCGGGCGGCGAGAAAATGTCCAAGTCCAAAGGCACAGGACTCGACCCCGTCGCGCTCAACCAGCAATACGGCACCGACGCCATGCGCTTCTGCCTGGCCTCCATGGCCGCGCCTGGGACCGACATCATCCTGTCCGACGATCGCCTCGCCAGCGCCCGCAACTTCGCCAACAAAATCTGGAACGCCGCGCGCTTCCTGTTCATGAACCTCGATAAATTCGAACAGGGCGGCACAACGTTGGAGGAATTGGCAGCGCCGAAGGTCCGAGCAAACGCACCGTATGCATATCGCGGTGAGGTGCCGTTGGCGGATGCGTGGCTCTTCAAGCGCCTCCGAGTCAAAACCAGCAGCGTCAACCACGCCCTCAAGAACTACCGCTTCCATGAAGCCGCGCAAGACATCTATCAATTTTTCTGGGGAGATTTCTGCGATTGGTACATCGAGTGGGTGAAGCCGGAACTGCAAAGCTCTGACCGCGACCGTGCCATCGTGGCCTGGAGAAACCTCTTTGCAGCGTTTGACGCCGCGCTACGCCTTCTCCATCCCTTTATGCCTTTTTTGACAGAAGAGCTGTGGCACCAACTGCCGCAAGAGACAGCTGCCCAGTCCATAGCCCTCGACGTCTACCCCGAATCGACGGCCGAAGGAGAGGACCTGTACCCGCTGGAGCAGTTCGCGATGCTACAGGGCATTATCGTAGCTTTGCGAAATATTCGCGCGGATATGAAGCTGGATCCGAAAAAGAAAGTGCCGGCCGCCATTTTCGGACTTAACCAGATGACCCGGAATGCGATAGCGAGAAGCAAAACTGAGATCGTCCGATTGGCAGCACTCACCGAATTAGAGATTTCAGACCGGCCGCTGACCCTGGAAGGTGGCGGCATTCGTTCGACTTCCGAGTACGAAGTAGGAATTCCATATGCCGGCGAAACCGTTGACATCGCGGCAGAGATCGCCCGTTTGCGCAAAGAAATCGAAGGTCTGGAAAAGGCGATCGCTTCGAAAGAAAAGCAACTGGGAGACGCGACATTCCGAAGCCGGGCGCCCGAGAAAATCGTGCGCGGCATGGAAAGCACCGTGATGGACCAAAAAACGGAGCTAGACAAGTTGCGTAAGCGGCTCGACGGACTCGACAAGGCTGCATAGGTTTTCGACCTTTCATGGACTGGAATTCCAGCGAAATCGAAATGCTCATTCGGCGGGCCATCGAAGAAGACCTGGGGCCCGGCGATGCCACTTCCCTGGCGACGATTCCCGCCAACGCGACCGCCCGCGCCCGAATCGTCGCCCGCGCGCCCATGGTCTGCGCAGGATTGCCGGCCGTCGAACGCGTTTTTCGCTTCCTGGATCCCAACGTGGAAATCGAGTTTTTAGCCAAGGACGGCGACATCGTCGAAAAGCAGCGCGACCTCCTGCGCTGCAGAGGACGTGCCCGGTCCATTCTGACCGGCGAGCGCACCGCCCTCAATTTTCTGGCTCACCTGAGCGGCATCGCCACCCTCACCCGCCGCTTCGTAGAGCGCCTCGCCGGAACCAATGCCAAAATTCGCGACACGCGCAAAACCACTCCGGGCCTGCGCAAACTGGAAAAATATGCGGTGCAAATGGGCGGCGGCGTCAACCACCGCTTCGGTCTCTACGACGCAATCCTGCTAAAAGAAAATCACATCGCGCTGGTCGGCGGCGTAAAACAGGCGCTCGACATGGCTCACGCGTATGCTTCCGCGCAGATAACCACGCGCGCGATGAGCGCCTACGAAGCAACAGGGCTCGCACAACAGGAAAGGGCGAGCACTTCCCTGACGATTCAGATCGAGGTGCGCGACGAACGCGAACTCCGCGAAGCGCTCGAAGCCGGCGCAGAAGCGGTGCTCCTCGACAACATGACGCCCGACGCAGCCCAGCGTTGTGTCGAGCTGACGCGCACCGTGCGCAAAGACTGCCTAATCGAAATATCCGGTGGAATCACGCTAGACAACGCCCGCGCCTACGCGGAGACGGGCGCGGATTTTCTCTCCTCCGGCGCGCTAACCCAGTCGGCCCCAGCAGCCAATCTAAGCCTCCTGGTGGACAGCATCGCCGACCGCTAAGCACCCACAAAAGGCCGTTTCTTTAGAAGGCCGGGGCTTCAGCCCCGGCGTACAGTCGAGAGAACGGGCGGGCTTTAGCCCGTGAAGAAAGCTTTTTCCCGCAATCTTTAGCGGCCTGTTCGGTCGCGCCGTACCCGCTGGCCCTGCAAAACAGCTTCAGTAGCCAGGTAGACTCTTCGCAGGTCGCCAATTCTTCCTGTAGGGATTACACTGCTTCCTTTCCATGCCGCCACAAACACTCCCAGGCACCACCGACCAGCGCCTCGCCTCGCTGCTGACCCTGCTCGCTGAAAACGCCACCATCGTCATCAGCGGCGCGCGCATCGCCCGCGAAATCGGCGTGTCGCGCTCCACGGTCTGGCGCTGGGTCACGCGCCTCCGCGAGCTCGGCGTGCGCGTCAAAGGCGAGCAGCACACCGGATATTTCCTGCAAAAGGTCCCGGACATTCTGACGCCGGACATGCTTCGCCAGCGCCTGAAAGGCAACTTGTTCGGCAAACGCATCCATCATTTCTTTAAAGTGGATTCAACGAATCGCGTCGCGCTGGAACTGGGTCACGCCGGCGAGCCAGAAGGCGCGGTGGTGCTGGCGGAGGAGCAGACCGCGGGACGCGGCCGCGCAGGCCACGCCTGGCACTCCGAACGGGCTGCGGGGATCTACGTCACGCTGCTGCTGCGCCCGCGGCTAGCGCCGGTGCAAGCGCCGCTGCTGACCATGATGGCCGGCCTGTCCGCACACGCCGCCGTTCAAGCGCAAACAGGACTCGTCGTCGACCTCAAGTGGCCCAACGATCTATTGATCGGTGGGAAGAAAGTCGGCGGCATCCTCACCGAAATGCACGCCGAGCCGTCACAAGTGCGCTTCGTGATCGTAGGAATCGGCCTGAATGTAAACCAAGAAAAGTTCCCCGGCGAATTGGGGGCGATCGCCACCTCGCTGCGCGCGGAAACGGGAACACCGCAATCCAGGCTGGAATTACTGGTGCGCTTGCTCCGCGAATTCGAGAGCGACTACAATCGTTTTTTGGTCGACGGCGCAGCCAACGTCATCGAGCGCTTCACGGCGGTCTCGAGTTACGCTCACGGCAAGAAAGTCCGGGTTACGAACGGAAAGGAAAGTTTCGTGGGCATCACCGCCGGACTTGGGCCTGAGGGCCTATTGCAGGTGACCCGCGACGGTGGGCAGCAGGTGACTGTCATCTCCGGCGATGTCGCCGAAGCGCGGTAGGAAAAAGATTTAACACAGAGTTCACCGAGCCCGGAGCACAGAGGTCACAGAGAAGAACAGCCGGATTGGAATACCGATGCTACTGACCATAGATGTAGGCAATACGAATACCGTACTGGGCGTATTTCGCCGCGAAGAATTGATCGCCAACTGGCGATTGACCACCGCGCGGCAGCAGACCGTCGACGAATACGGCGTGCTAACCCGCAACCTGTTCACGTTGGCTGGCCTCGACGGGGCTGCGATGGGCGGAGTGATCATAAGCTCAGTGGTGCCGCCCATGAACTGGACCCTGGCGGAAATGTCGCGAATTTACCTCGGGCACAAAGCTTTGTTTGTAGAGCTCGGCGTGAAAACGGGAATGGCAGTGCTAGTCGACAATCCGCTGGAAGTCGGCGCCGACCGCATCGTTAACGGCGTCGCCGCTTTCCATAAATACGGCGGCCCTTGCATCGTGGTGGATTTTGGCACCGCGATCACTTTCGACGTGATTTCCGCGCGCGGTGAATATCTCGGCGGCGTGATTGCGCCGGGGCTGGGGATTGCTTCGGAAGCTTTGTTCGCGCGGGCCGCCAGATTGCCGCGCGTGGAAATCAAGGACCCCGGCAAGGTTATCGGGACCAATACCGTTACCCACATGCAGGCGGGCCTGTACTACGGGGCGATCGACATGGTCGACGGCATGCTGACGCGCATTAAAGCGGAACTGGGAACGCCGGTGACGGTGGTGGCCACCGGCGGACAGGCCAATCTAGTGGCGCGCGGATCGAAGCTGATTCAGCACACCGATGAATTCTTGACGCTCACCGGGCTGCGGCTCATCTGGGAGAAGAATCAAATCGCGGATTCCAACAAACCCGCTTCGGATAACCGCGCTGCGCGCGGGCCGGTGCAGGTGCAAACCAAGAAAGCTGAGAGATAGGTCGGCCTGGGTGGCGGCGGTCAGCGGCGAGATGGACGGCTGGAACTACTTCAACTACTTTACAGAGATCGAAGAATATTTCTGGAAGAAGCGGGGCGCGCATCTCTTGGTGTCGCCACTGGATTGGGCGATCATGGAGACGTGGCAAAAGGCGGGTGTGCCGCTGGAAGCGGTGCTCAAGGGGATTGATCAAGCCTTCGAGAGCTACGGACGATCGCGGCGCGGGGCGGGCAAGCCGCTGAAGAGCCTCGCGTACTGCACCGACGCCGTCCTGGGCGCGGCGGAAGAGATGCAGGAAGCGGCGGCGGGCGCGACTCCGAAAACTGGGCGTCCACAGGCCGAGGCATTCTCGCGCGACGATCTGCGGGCGTATTTCGCGAAGAACACTGCCCAAATCTCCGCGGCGGTTCAGAAACACCGTGAAGCCCGCGTGGAACTTGCGGCGCGGCTCGCGGAGATCGCGCAATCCTTGGAATCGAGCTTGGTCTTGCTGGATGCTCCGGGTACGCTGGATCTGGAAGATCTGGAGCGTCGCCTCACCGTGCTGGACGAGAAGTTGCAGGCCGCGCTAACGCAGCATGCCAGCGAAGACGTGATGCTCAAGATCCGACGCGAGGTCGATGGGCAGCTGGCCGCCTACCGGCGCAAAATGAAAGCCGAGCAACTGGCGCTAATTGAGAGACAATACATGCAGAAGCGGCTGCTCGACGAATTCGGTTTGCCGCGGCTGAGCCTCTACTACTTTTCCTGAAGAGCGCGCCTTTTCTTTCCACGCGAACTGTCGCAGAATAGGATCACAACATATATGGCGGATGAGTTAAGATTATCGATTGAGAAGCTTGTCTACGGCGGTGACGGTTTGGCGCATGCCGATGGCAATACCGTGTTCGTGCCCTACGTACTTCCGGGCGAAGAGGTGCGCGCGGCCACCAAGACGAAAAAAAAGAAGTTGATCTGGGCAGAGATGCTCGAAGTTACGTCGCCGTCCAAAGAGCGGCAGAAGGCGCGCTGCCCGCATTTCCAGACCTGTGGCGGGTGCCATTACCAGCACATTCCGGCGGCCGAGCAACTGCGGCTGAAGAAAGAAATTCTGCGCGAGACGCTTTCGCGCCTGGGCGGAATTGCCTGGGATGGACCGATTCCGGAACACTCGGCGGAGCCCTACGGATATCGCAACCGAGCGCAGTGGGCGGTGCGCGACGCCAACCCGCGCGCCATCGGATATTTTCTGCCGGAAAGCTCGACGATCGTGCCCATCGACGAGTGTCCCGTGCTGTCCCCGACGCTAGCTAAGACGTTCGAGCAATTACAGAACATGGCGCGTTCGGGTGCTTTGCCGGAGCGGGTCCTCGAAATCGAAGCGTTCGCGGATTCCACAGACACCAAGATCGCGTTGAATGTGGCGTTCGAGCGATTCCCCAAACCGGCAAAAGAACTCGCAGCAGTTCTGCAAGCGGCGGTGCCGCAGCTAGATAGCTTGCTGCTCTTGGATCAAAGCAAGGACCGCTTCGAGCTGACGGGGCCGGGATTTTTGTTTCACGAAGCGGGCGGGTACCGCTTTCGCGTGAGCCACCTTTCTTTTTTTCAGGTAAATCGCTTCCTGGTCGAGGACTTGTTGCAGACGATGACGGCCGGCGCGAAAGGCAAGGTGGCGCTGGATCTTTACGCCGGGGTCGGTTTTTTCACCCTGCCGTTGGCGCGCACGTTCGAGAGGGTCGTTAGCGTGGACGCCAACGAAACGGCAACGCGCGATCTGTACGCCAACGCGGAAGTTGCCGGAGTGGCGATTACTTCTCACAACGTGCACGCGGAAGAGTTCCTGACGAAGACCGAAGAAAAGCCCGACTTTGTGTCGTTGGACCCTCCCCGGTCGGGGCTTGGAGCGCAGGCGGCGGCCAAGTTGGCCGCTCTAGGCGCGCCGGAGATTGCCTATCTATCGTGTGATCCGTCAACTCTAGCCCGCGATCTTGCGGTGCTGACGGGATCGTCGAAGAAAATTAGCGCCGAAGCGGCGCCAGCCATTCGCTACGAAATCGCCGAGATGCACCTGTTCGATCTGTTTCCGCAGACCTTTCATATCGAAACGCTGGTGCGATTGAGGCGCGCTCCGTGAAGTTGCCAGCCCTGGCGATTGCCGCAGCGTTTGCTTGCGGCACCGCACTGGGCCTGTGTCCACTCCTTTCGGGCCGGTCGGCCTTCCAAGCTTTTTTCGTTGATGGGTTTGTCGTCGCGGGCTGCTGCATTCTTTCCGGGATGGTGCTGACGCTAAGGGGTCATCTTCCGCTCGGCGCCGCTGCCTCGATGTTGGCGTGGATCCTGCTGGGAATCCTCGGTACGGGAATCGCGCAGCAACCGCTTCCCGCGAATCACATCACCACGCTGGTGGATGGCGGACGGATCGATCTGCACGCGCCGCTGCGATGGCACGGGAACTTACGCGATGAGCCGGCTCGCTTGCCGTGGGGTTATGGCTACGAGATCGAGCTGGCCGCCGTCGAGTACCAGAATTCAGTCGTGCCCATTCGTGGCGGGCTACGCCTGAGTTTTTCTCCGCATTCTGGCGAACCCGAGCCACCTGACCTCCGGGCGGGCGATGAGATCGCGGTTCTGACGCAAGCAAAGCGCCCGCAAGTTTTTCGAGATGACGGTGCGTTTGATCGCCGCGCTTATCTGGCGTCGCAAAACATCGATCTGGTGGCAACTCTGCGCGCCCCGGAATTGGTTGACCGCGTTTCTACTGGGCAGCTAACCGCCGCAGCTTTGCTGGCACGCGTCCGGCGCCGCTTGCGGGATGAAATCGACACGCTCTTTAGCGCGCGGCCAGAGGCCGCCGGAGTACTTCGGGCGATGCTGTTGGGCGATCGAAGTTTTGTCGATCGCGACGAAGCGACGGATTTCCAGAAGACTGGCGTGTTTCACGTACTGGTTGTCGCGGGCCTACACGTGGGTGCGCTGGCAGTCTTCTTGTTCTGGGCCGGGCGCAAGCTGCGACTGTCTCCGCATTGGACGATCATTTTTACCCTGACGCTGCTGGCCGCCTACGTAGCGGTGGTTGAGCAGAGGCCGCCAGTCTTGCGTGCGGCAATGATGACCGCAGCAGTGGTGCTCGGAGGATTTTTCTACCGCCGGCTGGAATTGCTGAACTCGGCGGCACTGGCAGCCCTTTTGCTACTGGTGGCGCGGCCGTTGGCACTGCGCGATTCAAGCTTCCAGCTTACGTTTGTGGCAATCGGCTGCATTGCCGGGCTGGCGCTGCCCTGGCTGGCACGCTCCATGCAACCCTACGTGAAAGCACTGCGCGGGTGGCGCGATGTAACCCGCGATGTGGCTCACGAACCACTGGCCATCCAGTTCCGCATCGATCTGCGCGCTACGGCAGGGTGGATCGCCGTGCACGTGCCCCGGCGGCTGGCGCGTGTCGCCGAGGACACGCTGGCCGGTGGGATCGCGCTCTCGTTTCGAGTTTGGGAATTGCTCGTTCTGACGCTGGTCTTGCAGATCGGAATGCTGCCGCTAATGGCGCGCGATTTTCACCGCATTACCTTGGCCGCGCCGCTGGTAAATCTTGTAGCCGTGCCGTTGACCAGTGTGGTGGTGCCCCTGGGCTTCCTTACGCTTGGCAGCGGACTGCTGTTCCCTGCACTGGGGAAAATTCTGGCGTGGCCACTTGCCTGGGCAACGGTGTCACTGCTGCGCGTAGTGCAGTGGTTTGCCCATTTTCCGCGTTGGAGTTACCGGATTCCGGGGCCGCCATCGTGGCTGTTGTTGCTCTTCTTTGTTGCCGCCTTGTTGCTGGCGATTGCGATGCGTCTCACCTATTCCTGGCGGCGCAGGGCCACCGTGGCGCTGTGTGCGAGCTTGGCCGTGTGCTCCCTGCTCATTGCGCTGTTCCCTTTTGCACCAACGGGGTCGGCGGGAAAGTTGGAAGTAACGATCCTCGACGTGGGCCAGGGCGACTCTTTGTTGGTCGTGTCCCCGCGCGGAAGGACTCTACTGATCGATGGAGGCGGCGCGTTCGGCGGATTTCCCGGACGCGAAGAGCGTGGCGGGATCGATCCGGGCGAAGAAGCGGTGTCGCCCTATTTGTGGTCGCGAGGCTACACGAAGCTTGACGTTGTAGCGCTGACCCACGCGCATCAGGATCACCTCGGGGGCTTGCTGGCGGTAATCGAGAATTTTCGGGTGGGGCGGTTGTGGATCGGACGTGAAGTAACCTCGCCAGTGCTGGCGAAGCTCGAAGAGTTAGCGCGCGTGAAGAAAATCCTCATCGAGCACGAGATTCGTGGAAAAACCTTCGCCTGGGATGGCGTGGAGGGCGAGTTCTTCTGGCCCGACGTTCCGTCGACCAAAGCTGCATCGGCGGCAAAAAACAATGATTCGCTCGTGCTGCGACTGCACTTCGGCGACCGAACGATATTGCTACCCGGCGACGCAGAGAAAGAAGCGGAACGGGCGATGCTCGCTGAACACGATGAAGCGAGCTTGCAGGCCGACGTGCTGAAGGTTGGGCACCACGGCAGCAAGAATTCGACAATGCCTGACTTTCTGGCGGCCGTGCGGCCCCAGGTGGCGATCATTTCCGCAGGCGAGGAGAATCCCTACGGGCATCCCAGCCCGGAGCTGCTGGGGCGCCTGGAGGCGGCAGGAGTCCGGGTGGTACGCACAGACCACAACGGTGCGGTTCGGGTCCGCACCGATGGCACCAGTGTGGAGGTGACCTGCTTCGTGGCATGCCCCCAACCTTCAGGCGAGGCCGTAGCCGGTTCACCTCACAAATATTGATCCTGGATGTTGCTAGCCGTTGCTAGCGGGACGGCTTTGGTTTTTGTTGGCCTTGGGCCGGAACCGGTTCGGGAGCGGCGGGTGGCGGCGCTTGGACCAGCGGGGGCTGCGGGCCAAGGACCTTGACCAGGGCTTGGTAGGCGCACTGCTCGTCGGCGTTGCCGCCGCCAACGCCGATGGCACCGATGAGTTGATCATCCACGATAATCGGTAGGCCGCCGGAGACGAAGTAGTACGAGAGGCCTTCTTCCTTACCGAGGTTCAGGCGAATCAGGCGGCCGTCCACGTCTTTGAACCGTTGGGCTACGGCAGCGGACGAGGAGCGCGCGTAGAGCGCGGTCTTGGCCTTCATTAAGCCGGTCTCGACGCCGATGGGGAGGACGCCGTCCATGGCGTGGGAGTCGATAATTTGGCCGGTCGGCGAAACCACAAAGACAACGACGGTGACGTTACCGGGCTGGGCTTTCTGCCAGTCGATACAGGCGTCGACGATGGCGCGAGCGGTGTCGGCGTTGATCACCGCTTTCATCAAGGTGCGCTTGGCGACTTCTGGAGAGACCGTGACCTTGGCGAATGGAGCGGGCGATGTGCCCTGGGACCAGGCGTCGAGGTTTCCGAATCCTAAGGCCAGCACCGCTGACGCCAGGATCACCGCAAGACGAAACAACCGGGTGTGTTTGAGCATTTGTTTTTTCCTTGTCTTCGAGAGAATCAGCGCCTGATGGGATTCTTGGCGGCGTTGGTAGAAAGACGTACGGTTGGTGTGTGAGGTTTCCAGGGTGTGTGGCGGCTCCAAGAACCTGCGGCCCTCAGGATGAACTGAAAGCCGCATGGAAGCGCCAATCGGGGCATTGGCGTTCCCGGGCTACGTTGACGCTACAACAGGCGGAGGCGCCAGCTCACGACGAGGACGATCAGCACCAGCAGGAAACCGATGGCGGCGCGATATTCGCGGTTTTTCCGGTACTGGGGGAAGGAGAAAGAGCCGGGGCTGGCTGCGGCAAGATTCGCGGGCGTGAAGTGGGGGAGGAAAAGGGGCACGGCTTGGGCGTATCGGTCGAAGGCTGCACCGTGTTGGAGACGCAGTTCCTGTTCTTCTTTGCGCATCACGATCGAATAGAACAAAGTGAAGTAGCTGCACAGGATAATTGAGGAAAACCACGACCAGGTGGCGATGGCAACTCCGAGGGTCAGGATGGAGCTGCCGAAATAGAGCGGGTTGCGGGTGTAAGCGTAAGGACCGGTCGTGGTGAGGACTTCTTGCTTGTGCAAGTAGCCTGCAGCGTGGGCGCGGAGGAGCAGGCCGACGGCGCCCACCAGTGCTCCGTAGAGAATGCTGCGAGGAACGGGACGCGCGAGGGCCAGGACGATGATAGCCAGGGGGTAGCCGAGGCGAACACGCCAGCGCACGAAGAAAGACGGGACGCTCACCCGAGGACACCGACGCGGCGGCAAACGGCGTCGAAGACGGAATCGAGATCGATGGCTAGCATGGAAGGGTGGGTTTGGTCGCTGCGGGTGTAGGTGGTCACGGTGTGAGGTGCGCGCAAGACGATGTCTTCGCCGGAGCGGGTTGTGAATTGGCTGGGCTTCCCTGCGCTAGGGGAGCGCGGGACGCCGTGATAGGGGCCGTTGCGGGCGGGGTCGGTGGGGCCGAAGAGGGCGACGACCGGGGTGCCCAAGGCGACTGCCAGATGGAGTGGGCCGGTGTCGCCGCCGACGACACATACCGCGCCTCGCAGCAGGGCCATCAGCTGGCCGAGTCCAGCGTCATAGAGCAAGGGATTGGCGTCGCCGCTGTTAGCGCGAACGGAGTTTGCGAGGGGGTGTTCACCGGGACCATAGTTTACAACGCAGCGGAGGCCCAGAGCGCTGGTGATTTTCCGGCACAGTAGGCCGAAGCGATCTGCGGGCCAGCACTTCGAGTGCCAGCCGCCGCCGGGGCTCAAGACCACATAGCGATCGATGGCGAGCGCGCGCAATTCGGCGCGGACGGCAGCTTGGTCTTCGGGCAGGACGCGTAGGGCAATGGGAGCCACGAGTTGGCGAGCACCGGCACGCACCGAGAGTTCGCCGTTTTGTTCGGCGATATGGGCAGTGGAGGCGTTGACTTGATCGGTGTAGAGGAGCGGAACTCCGAATTCGCGAACGGTCTGGGAAGAAAAGCCAATCCGGCGCTTTACGCCGGCCAAGAAAGGCAAAGCGGCAGACTTCCAGAGACCTTGGCAGTCGATGGCGGCGTCCCAGGTCGCGTGATGGATGCGGCCGATTGCTTCGCGAAGAGAGGAGAGCGAGCGGGTGTCGACGGTCCAGATTTCCGAGGCGAGCGAACTGCTTTCGACGAGGAGTTTGTACCGCGGATGGGTGAGCCAGACGATTTCCGCCGTGGGAAATGTGGTGCGCAACGCCGCGACGGCGGGGAAGGTGTGCACGATGTCGCCGAGGGAGCCCAGTCGCAAAACCAGGAAGCGCGGCTCAGGCATGCGGAGCCTTGCGGACGGATTCGAGGAAGCCGCGAGTGGAGTGATCCTTCGGGTCGCCGACGATGGCTACGCGGATGCCGAGGCGGGCTGCGGTGGCGCGCTCTGGAACGGTGTCGGCGGTGTAGTCGGTGCCTTTCGCGTGCACGTCGGGGCGGAGGGATTCGAGGAGGGGTTCGACGTTGGGTTCGCCGAAGATGACCACGTATTCCACGGCCCGCAGGGCGGCGACGAGATCGGCGCGGGCGTCCTCGGGAAGGATGGGGCGGCCGGGGCCTTTGAGAGCGACGACGCTCGAGTCGCTATTCACCGCGACAACGAGGATGTCGCCTTCGCGGCGTGCGCCTTCGAGATAGCGGACGTGGCCGACGTGCAGCGTGTCAAAGCAGCCGTTTGCGAAGATGACTCGCTCACCGCGGCGCTTGTGTTCGGCGATGAGGTCGCGGAGACGATCGCGGTCGATGATTTTGGATTGGGCTTGGCGCATGGGTCAGGAGGCAGCGCCTGCGGCTTCGCGGCGGATGGCTTCGAGCAGCTCCTGGCGCGAGACCGTAGCGGTGCCACGCTTCATCACGACCAAGCCGCCGGCGATATTGGCGATGTGCGCGGCCTCCAGAAAGGACGCTCCGCTGGCGAGTGCCAGCGTGTAGGCGGCGAGAACGGTGTCGCCGGCGCCGGTGACGTCCACCGCTTGGTTGCTTCCGTAAATCGGAATGCGCGTGAGGCGGCCGGCAGGCCCGAAGAGCGCCATGCCATCGCGCCCCCGGGTGACGAGGAGCGCGCGCAGCTTCATGGCATCGAGCGTGGCGTGGCCGGAGCGGGCCAGTTCTTCGAGATTTTGCCCGATCGCGGTGTGGTGCAAGGCTTCGAGTTCAGCTTCGTTGGGCGTGGCTGTAGTGACGCCGGATTTTGCGTAGGTCGACAGGTTATAGCGGGCGTCTAGGGCGACTGGGAGTCCGGACTTGCGCTTCGTCGTGGCTTGGCGGACTAGCTCCGGCGTCGCGACGCCGAAGCCGTAATCGGAGACCGCGAGCGCGTCGGCGGAACGAAGTCTTGCGCGGAGGAACTCTTCGATTTTTTTGCGAGCGGCGGGTAGCAGCGGGGCTTGCGGTTCGCGGTCGACACGCAGGACTTGCTGGCCGATGGTGTGTGCCCAGCCGGCGAGGAAGCGCGTTTTGGTCGGAGTGGAGCGCTCTTTGACGCGCAGGATGCCGGAGACATCGACCTTCTGGCTGCGAAAGTGGGCGATGAGGGCGTCGCCCGCGGCGTCGTGGCCAACCGCCGTGATGGGCAGGACGCGAGCGCCGAGCGCGGCGAGGTTGTTCGCCGCGTTGGCACCGCCACCGGGAACGAGCTGCGTTTCTCGAT
>Ga0210403_10000383_pt1 | contig 47427 bp, 72 predicted proteins | sample IncBWC19MmetaG_FD_150863 | JGI IMG/M metagenome (GOLD analysis project Ga0210403, IMG submission 150863) | Forest soil microbial communities from Barre Woods Harvard Forest LTER site, Petersham, Massachusetts, United States - Inc-BW-C-19-M | ecosystem: Environmental > Terrestrial > Soil >...
GGTCTTCCTGGAGGTTTGGACAAGCTCTGTACCATCTTCAAGGTGCCGGAGCGCTTTGCCAAACTCAAGGGCAAGGATATCGGCGAAGTCTTCTGGAAGCCTAATAAAAAGGGCGCGTACAACACCCCTGAGACGCACCCCAAAGAATGGGCACAGTTCCTTCGCTATGGCGGCCGGGACGTGGAAGCCATGCGCTACGTTTGGCGCAAGATTCCGAAATGGAACGCTACCCCCCGCATGTGGGCGATATGGGCACTCGATTACCGGATGAATCACCGTGGCGTCGCCATGGATCTGAAGCTGGCAGCATCTGCTGTCGATGCTACGACGCGCGCCAAAAGCCGTCTAGCAGCACGCACAGCCAAGCTCTCCAGGATTCAGGCGAGCGGCCTGGAGGGCGATGACAGCGCCGTGGAAGCGACTACACAGCGCGATCGACTCTTGGCTTATATGGCGGATTTCGGCGTTGAGCTGCCGGACTTAACCGCTGACACTGTAGAACGGAGGCTAGAAGATGAATCATTGCCCGAACACATTAAGGAACTCTTACGAATCCGCCAGAAGGCTAGCAAGGCAAGTACCGCCAAGTATCAGCGTGTGCTTAATCAAAATGTTAGAGGGCGTCTTTTTAATCTGTTGGTGTTTTGCGGTGCTATGCGTACTGGCCGTTGGGCTGGTCGCACGTTGCAACCCCAGAACCTTCCACGACCGAAACATACCCCGGAGGAAATAGCACTCGCTATTCGCTTCTTCCATTGCGACAGCATTGAGCTGCTGGACCCCGATGACATCATGGGGCTGGCGTCAAGCTGCTTGCGGGGGCTGATTGTAGCGGGCGAAGGCCGGCGGCTGGTGACGGCGGACTTGGCCAATATCGAAGGCCGATATATGGCCTGGATCGCCGGAGAAGAGTGGAAGATTGCTGCTTATGCGGCGTATGATCGTAAAGAGGGTCCGGATCTTTACAAGGTAGCATATGCACGCCCATTCGGCATCGACCCCAACGACATCGCGGACGAAGGCGATTACCGCCGGCAAGTCGGCAAAGTCATGGAGCTTGCCCTCCAGTACTATGGCGGTGTGGGCGCCTTCTGCGCGATGGCAGAGACATATGGCTTGCGTCTCGAAAAACTTGCCGATTCGGCCTGGAACACCATACCGCTTGACGTTAAGCGTGAGGCGCAGCGGCTATGGCTCAAGGCTATCAAGCGGCATCGCACCTATGGATTGGAAGAGCGGGTATGGGTGGTATGCCAGTCCCTTGTACTCATGTGGAGAGCCGCGCATCCGATGATCGTGGCATTCTGGGAGGCTTTGGACAATGCAATCAAAAACGCCATTCGATCCCCCGGCAAACAGTTTAGAGCCGGGGAACGAATTACCGTTGATCGAGTTGGAAATTGGTTACGTATCAAGCTGCCAAGCGGCCGATATCTTAACTACCCTGCTCCGCGCGTGCGAACAGATGGCTGGTTTACCACAAGATCCTTTATCGGAGTAAACCCCTACACCAAACAGTGGGGCCGAATCTCCACCTACTCCGGCAAAGACGCGGAGAACGTCTGCCAAGGCGGTTGCGCGGATATTATGATGGATGGCTTGCTTGCGGCTGATAGCGCGGGCTACAATCCGGTCTTGAGCGTACACGATGAAGCGATTACGGAACCCCCTGACGAAGATCGATATAACGACAAGCACTTGAGCCGCTTACTGGTAGAGTCAAGCCTTTGGGCAGAGGGCATGCCAATGGCCGCCAAAGGCAGCACCAGCTACAGGTATAAGCATAAATGAGCGCATTTAGTGAAGCGGTTAGCAAGCTATTTCCTCCCCCTTCTGTGCGTGAGGTTTACGGTATGAGCAAGCCGGAGGCTAAAGTAGAGGATCATTTGGTGCTGGGCGTCGCTGCGCGCGGCGGATGGGCCGCCAAGATGGTCGACAACGGACGGCGTGGGGCTCCCGACCGTGAATGTCGTTTTCCTGGAGCACTGATTATCTACGTCGAAACGAAAGCTGGTAAAGGCGTTCTAAAACCCTGGCAAAGAGAGTATCATGTGCTACTCGAATCGTTAGGTTTTAGGGTGTTGGTACTCTGGACCATTGAACAGGTAGACGAATTTTTCCAATATTACGATAGAGGGTTTTACTCTACTTCGGGAAAAGACTGAAATTATGCGCGAATACGGGAAAAACCCGAACCATTCCAGGGTCAAGTTTTTCGAGTTCAAGGGTGAGCGTCGAACGATTCACGATTGGTCGCGGCGGCTCGGGCTGACCTACCAGTGCGTGCAATCGCGGCTCAAACAGGGAACGCCGCTCGATGCGCCGAAGTCACGAGCTGGGCGTCCGAATGGAAAAGGCTGAGATGATCGACAAATTGAAAGGGTGGCCGAAACTGAAATCGTGTCCGTTTTGTGGCGCTATTGCAGAATTGCGCATAGGGAAAACAGTTTTAGTTTCCTGCACTCGCTGCACTGCCACGACATTTCAGAAACTGCGCGACGAAAACAGCGCCGTTCGCAATTGGAATCGACGCACACAGTCTGCAAAGGATTCGAAGTGACCAGACCTAGCACCAAGCACGATGCCGAAGTTTTCGCACAAGGGTTCACCAAGGGGCGTGCATCAAGGATAGCGCATTTAGAGCGGGGCGCTGCCAAGCGAGGGAACAAGGTCATGGAACGCAAAACTTCCCGCCAAGCATTTGAGGCATACGTTGAATCGATGGGGCTTGAGATACCCGGCAAAACCAAGTCGGGTGATTACGCCGAGCAAGATATCGATTCGTGGTGGTATGTCTGGCAATGCGCAGCACGATGGGTAAAACGCTCCACTGCGCAAAACGAGGTATCCAAGTGAAACTCACCCTCGCCGAGTCCCACTCGCTCACCGAAATGCTCAAGGAGAATACGCGCCTCGCCGCCGAGCTAGCCGAATCGAAGCGCTACGAGGATCAGAACCATCAGCGCATCCGTGAATTAGAATCGGCGATTCGATGGGCGCTGGGCGAGGAAGGCGAATTCCCCGATGAGCCAGAGCCGCAAGGGAAGTACCGTCGCAAATATTACTGGCGCACTGAATTACGCAAGCGCGCGAGACTCACTTCGGAAACGGAAGGCAAGTTTTGCACCTTTTGCAATACCGTGCACAGCCTTAAAGGTCCGTGCCCACCATCGAAAATCAAAGGAGATGAGACGTGAGCGCAACAGCCGAATTCGTCTGCAAGTGCGTCGTCTGCGGTCACGTGCAGACGTTCACGGAACACCAAATCGATCCAGTGCTCGGGCCGACTTGCCCGAAATGCTATGGGCCGATGACTGCAGGAAGAGTCACGGTCAAACACCCTTCTGACCGGGGAGAGAAGCCATGAATTGGTTCCGCGTTGAAGTAAGCGACCAGGACGGGAAGGTTGTCGCCATTGAACCCGAAATGCTGGCCGGACGACATATTGGGGCGGACGAAGAGGAAACGATCCGAACGGCTATACGGCACTTGCAGGGATTCATCGGCCATGCCATCGATGAGTCGAACGACGTTGCTGCCGATGGTGAGCTGCGGCTAAAACCATGCCCGTTCTGCGACAGTGAGGCGAAGATTGAGAACGCGGCCGAAGTGGGTCCGAACTCCTACGTCGTGGTGTGCCAGAACCCTGAGTGCATGTCATCGTCGCAAGTGCGTGTGGCTGAGAAGGACGATGTAACACGCATACTGATTGAAGTTTGGAATCTGCGTACCGATCAGATCAATGCGAGTTACGCGGAGAGTGACGGGGTAAAGCATGAGTGACAAACCGCGATTAGTCGAAGTGACGGACGCTGTAGAATACGAAGCGATCATGCGTCGTGCTGGACATCTCGATGTGCCATCGATTACTGAGTCCAGCGATGGGCGCATCTGGGCTGACGCTGACGAGCTTAGAGCGTGGCGCGAGGGCTATACAACTACTTCAGGCGAGAAGCTATGAGTATCGAAATCGTCATTTGGAGTTGCTCTAAGTGCGGCACGATTCAATCCTTTCCGCACAATGAGCAACCGCTGGCGTTCTTCAAGTGCTTGGAGCCCACGCCTAATAGAACCATCTGCGGCGGTACTATTAAGCCCGACTCAGCGCGTGAAACAGAGGCGAAGTGATGGACCTACCTGACCAATTGCTGGACGTTCACGCGATCTGCGATCAGCGCGATCAACTGCGCAAGCGGCTCCAATGGGCGGAAGAGTTGATTCGTGATGCGCCGATTCACCATTTTGGCAAAGATTATCGTCGGTGGGTGACTGAGCGCGATAGGTTCTTCGTGCAGCCGACACAGAGGCTAAACCATGAACCCTGATTTGCCATACATGATGCGCGAGCTTGCCGACCAGTGGCAGCAATGGACTAGCGGCGGGGACCACAAGTGCAATCGCAACACGAAAACCTGCGTAGATTGCCGCGCCAGAGCCACGATCAATGTTTTGCGAGATGCTGCATCAGCGCTCGACACAGAGGCGAAGCCGTGAGGTATCGCAAGAAGCCAATCGTAATTGACGCCATTCGTTGGGAGGGCGGCGACTACGAATGCCTCAACGATTTCTGCGGGCACAATTGGGGCCGGGCTGACGCCAAGGATGTAGAAGGACCAAACGACAAGGAGGGGGTTGTCGTGTGGAACATCAAGGAAAAGCAATGGCTAAACTTGCCGCTAGGACACTGGCTGATTCGCGGCATCGGCGGCGAACTGTATCCATGCGCGCCCGATATTTTCGACGCCACCTACACTGTCGATGGAGAGGGGTAGCTATGAACTGGAATCATATTTGGGCAATGGCGTTCGTTAATTTCATTGTGGGTCTACCGTTCAACTGCCTGATTCTATACATCGGTTTCCGATGGGGTAAAGCATCGGCTCGCAGCGGAGAGGTGAAGTCGTGAGCGTTAGGGCAATGCGCGAGAATCTCGATGGAGCGAGAGACGCTCTTGAGCACTTACGCGAAGTGTTCTCCCAGCAGTATTGGTACGCGCACCCTGAGATGGAGGGTGCCGATGTTGTCTGTCATCTGTGCGGATTCGTCGGTCGCAAGCATATCGGAACGCCAAACGGCTATCTGTGCCCCGTACAACCTGACAGCGGAGGCGATGAGCATGGGTGACCGCCGCTATCTGATCTTCCGTCATTGGCCCTGGTACACGGTTCACGCTGGCACTGGCACGCGCATCCTGTTCAAAAGCCTGCGTTGGAAACCGGCTGCACGGATCGCCGCCGAACTCGAAACAGCTTTCGCCGATGGGAAGTACGTCGAATACGTGCATGCGAATCCTGGGTCGCCTGACTTACCTTCTGATGCCGTAGAGAAGCAACCATGAGTAACCGTATTGTTGATCCGTTTAAGTTAGTCGAAGCTATCCGCCAAGGCAAATACCAAGATGAGCCCAAGGTCATAGCCTTCGCTCGCGAATGGTACAAATATTGGATGGGGGTTTATCCAAACTTAACGAAGTCCGATGCCGCAACGAAACATGAGTAAAGGCGACCGCTTCGCGCTCTGGGCGCTCTGCCTGATCGTATTCGTGCGGGTGTTCTGGCATGGCTGAGGGTCTAATCCTACGGCCCCCACAAGTGCCGATGATCCAGTTCATTCGCGATGTCAAACGTTGCGGGCTCTGGGCCGGTATGGGCATCGGTAAGACGATCGCCGTACTCTACGCGCTTGATATAATGCGGCTCTTGGGAGAAATCGATGATGCATATCCCACATTGGTCGCAGGTCCCGCGCGAGTTGCCAAAGACACCTGGAGCGATGAAGTTGCAAAGTGGGCGTATTTCTCCCACTTCACCGTCGTACCGCTCTGCGGCACGCCAGCGGAACGGCTCCAAAAGCTCAAACAAAAAGCACACATTTACACCATCAGCTATGAGCTATTACCGTGGTTGGTGGAATATTGGTTGGCCAAATGGCCCTACAGGGTGGTGATTGCCGATGAACTCGAAAGACTCAAAGGATTCCGAGAAAAAGCCCACGGAACCGACCTTCGCAGTGGAAAATCCGGAGCTAGTGGTAAACGAGCCCATGCTATCGGGAGAGTTGCGCATAATCTCACGGATCGATGGATTAATTTGGGCGGCACTCCGGCCCCCGCTGGCCTCAAGGATCTTTGGGGTAGCACCTGGTTCTTGGATCGGGGCGAAAGATTGGGACGAACTTTCACAGCGTTTAAAGACCGCTGGTTTCGACTCCGATGGAGCGGACAAGGCATTGAACCTTTGCCGTTTGCAGAGAGCGAAATCCACGCTGCGCTATCTGATATTTGCCTTACCGTTGATCCAAAAGACTACTTCAACCTCAAAGACCCCATTGTAAATCCGATCAAAGTAAAGTTGCCGCCGAAGGCGCGAGCGCTTTATGACAAACTAGAAAAAGAAATGTTTGTTAAGTTGGAGAGCGGCGCGCATATTGACGCTCTAACAGCCGCCGGCCTGACCAACAAGTGCCTTCAGCTGGCCAACGGTGCGATGTATACCCAACATCCGCAATGGGAGAAAGTGCATGATGCAAAGATCGAAGCGCTGGAATCGGTTGTATCAGAAGCGGGCGGAATGCCGCTCTTTGTCCAGACCTCTTTTGTATCCGACAAGAGCCGCATACTTAGCACTTTTAAAGGCTCTGTTGATTTGTCTAGACCGAAGGGTCTTGATGCTTTCAAGTACGGCGATAGCCCTATGGGCGTTGCACACCCTGATTCGATGGGCCATGGCATTGACGGCCTTCAATACGTAACTAATCAGCTCGTGCGTTTTGGTCATATCTGGAAGTACGGCCCGACAACACAGATGCTAGAACGCATCGGCCCCATGCGCCAGCTCCAGGCTAACCTTGATCGAAACGTCTGGGTGCACAACATTATAGCGGCTGATACCCTGGACGAAGGGGTATTAGAAGCACATGCCCATCATCACGGCGTACAGCAAGCGCTTTTGGACTACATGAATCGAAAGAGGAAAGGATGATTATAGTGCCGATCGTTTCTCTCGCGCCCAAAGATCTTAAACCTATCCCAAAGAAAACCGATGGTCGTGTGCGCAGCGGCCGAAAGCCGCTCAGTCATTGTAAACGTGGTCATGCACTAGCGGGGGCCAACCTCTACATATTAGGGGATGGCCATCGTCGTTGTGCAGCTTGCCGAAAAATTCATGAAGCCTCAAGATGGGACCGGCACCATAACAGGCGTATGCATAAAGCGGAGATACGGAATGGATTTTGAATGGCATTTTCGTCACCATCTCGGACGGCGCGTCGATAAATGGCGCCACTACTTCCCTATCTACGATCGGCACTTTGATCGCTTGCGCGGCAAATCCCCACGCGTACTGGAGATCGGCGTAGACCATGGCGGCAGCTTGCAGCTTTGGAAGCAATACTTCGGTGAAGGATCGCGTATTCTTGGCTTGGATATCGATCCCCAGTGCGCCATGTACGCGGAGGGGCAGATTGAAATCAGGATCGGCAATCAGTCAGACATCGCGTTGCTTAAGTCGCTGGGGGCCTTCGATGTCGTAATTGATGACGGCTCCCATCGGCTCCAGGATCAACTGGCGAGCTTCGAGACACTCTGGCCCGTTACGCGCAACACCTACCTGATTGAAGATTGCCACGAACGCATCCCGCTGCTGGAAGCGCCAGTCCAATACGTGTACCCTTGGGTTGTGGTTGCGGAGAGACCTCAGCGGCTGATCCGCGGGGCCGCCTCCCGCGAGCTGCGCACAGATGAAGTTCAAGCAGAGGTGTACCGATGTTTGTAGTTGGTTTTATCTGCGGTTTCGCCTTTGCTCTGTTTCTCGGTATGCTACTCGGCGGCAACCACATCTAGGGGAGCTTTCCATGCCTATAGAGTCAAGTGCGCAGAGGCGCGCGATGTACGCAGCAGCCGCCGGCAAGAGCACGCTAGGGATACCCAAGGAGGTCGGCAAGGAGTTTGTGGCAGCGGGTCCCGCCAGCGGGAAATTGCCGGAGCGCAAAAACCCCAAAAAGGATGCGCCGTTAGGCGATCAGTTTTGAGACGGTAACTCCGATCGTCGGCGGATACTTAGGGGCGCGTAGCTCTTCAATGATCCGCTCCAGGAGTTTGATTTCCTCCCGGAGCAGACGGACTATCTCCCGCTTGTATCCCTCACCCCAACCGGGGTTGTAGCCCCCTTCCACTTTACGCCTTGCGTACGCTAGCGGCGGCAGCCACTGCAGCGGCAACGGGCGTTACCGTGATCCCGGTGCTTGGGAAGAATGCCGGGGGCGTACCCGCTTCAGTGAACGCTTGCGCGATCGGCGTGCCAAGAGTTGCGCCGTTGACATCCAAGTCTGTGGCAGTGACGGAGCCCACGCCCGCGGCGACACTGGTGGAGAACGCCCAAGGGGTTGGGGTTTCCTTGCCAGTCAGGAGAACGGCCGGCTGAGCGACTCCCGAAGAGTCAGTGACCACCACGCTGGTGGAAGCAAAGGCCGCACCGTTGGGGGTAGGGATCGAGGCGCCTTTGGCAATGACGACGATGACAGGGATGAGGGTAGCGGACATGGCAACTCCTAAAATTGAATGGTTTCGATCAGCCGGAATGATACTCCATTATTATGACAAATATGTACGGTACCGCACTTAGGAAAGAAAAAGAGTCTGCTCTGCTTCCCGTCGCCGGAGGAGCCCGGCATTCGGTACCCCGTTCACATGTGACCACTTGGGGAACTCTGCAGCGGCGCCCGCAAAGTTGCGCGCGTTGACGAGCCTGATTAGAGTTGAGTGCGCTTCGGCACCTACGCCGACATTGAAGGCAAAGCTCACTAAGGCGTCAAACTGATTCTGGCTGACGTTGGTGGTTAGCGAGCCATCGACTCCAGCGACCGCCACTTGTGTATCCAACTGGAACCACGCTTCTGCTTGCTCCGGGGTGCATGTGGTGCCTTCAACGACATCCGATCCGGTATGACCCCAACCACAAGTCCAGATGCCGCGTTGATCCTGGTACGCGGTCAGACGTAAAGATTCAAAGCTCTTGATGAGGTCTTCGCCATTCGAGCCTAAGGTGTTCATGGATGCCGCTCCCTTTCTCTATCGAACTCGGCTTTTTCGCCTTCGGCAAAACTGGCGGCCTTCACTACTCGAACTAACTCCTCCATCTTACCGTTGGTGGAGCGGTGAACTTCCGCGATTTTGCTGGAGTTGCGAATACCGATGACAACGCCCCCGATCGCTGTGACTAAGGTCGCCAGCGACGTAATGACCAACGCCACGTCTACGCCCTTCACCGTCGATCGCTCGCCCGCCGGTTACGGCCATCGCTCAGCGTTAAAAGAATATGATCCAGCCGCGCCGTATTGCCTTCATGCTGACGCCGCTGTTGTTCCATGAGGTCACGAATAGTCACTTTTAAATCGTCCACTTCGGACTTGTCTGCCTTTTGATCCACGGTATCCACTAATCGCTTGGTAAAGAAAGCCACGATGCCTCCGGCGACGGTTATTGCTGCCGTCCAAATCGTATGCACCACTTGAAAGCCACTCTGAGGGTCATCCATTAATTTACCTTGTTTGATATTCGCGTAACGTAGCGCTCACGTCGTCGGCTTTGACTGCAAGAAGGCCCAACAACGCTGAGATATCGGGGCCTGACCCTGGCCCATTGTTATTATCTCCCGAAGACAAGTTTGAAACATTTGCGGAGCCGGAGCCGGCACTTGCATTTCCGGACTGAGCGGCGCCGGTTTGGGGCACGACGCTACCGTGCGCGAGGGGGCTGAGGCACAGCCGTACAGGAGCAACGGGATGAGTATCACTATAGTTTTGATTATCCGCGCGTTCCTTGTCATACGCTTGCTCCGCCGTCATGGCTCTGGCTTGTAAATCCGCTGTCTCTTTTGCGGTCTTCGCCATGATTGTAGCAGACGCGATGTCATCCGCCCGCCGTTGATCGGCAATGCCCTCATCGATCAACTTATGGTGGTACCAGAGGCCACCTGCGAGAATTGCGACGATCAAGCCGCAGTAGAGCCAATCCTTGAGCGGAACCATTGCGAGTAGTGCTGGCATATTATGTTGCATCCGGAGTTTTGCTATCTTTCACAGCGATCCAATGATACGCGCCGGTTAAGGTCCCCGTCACGGCGGCCCAAGTGGCGAAGTTGACCGATTCGAAGTGAATGAAAATAAAGATCGTAGCGGATATTTGGATATTCGCCATGAGCCCAATCACGATCCAGTCGCGAATCTCCATCACACGTTGGCTGTAGTGAAGATAGCGTAGGCGGTCGTCACCACGCTGGCTCCTTGGGTTACCGATTGCGGCTGGAACGGCACCCGGCGGATCACCCGATCGTTGACGTTCAGGCGCTGATTGCTCAAGCCCGCAGAACCGGTACCGATCACCCCCGGAAAGCCGCCGATGGCAATAGAGCATGTGGTATCCGCAGACACCTCGATAAACTTGGTGCTCGGCGCAAAGGGTTGCGCTGCGCCGCTGGAGCCGGCGGAGACGATGACCGTATATTCAACCGTAGGCGGCAACGCCAAGATAGGCACCGAATCGCTTTGGTCCGTGTTGGCAAGGCCGGGGTATTCGGCCACGTAAATTTTACTCATGAGATTCCAATCTCCCCTTCCATTGAAATGACCGCTGCATTGGGGAGACTAGAAAGTCCAGTCAAGTAGTCCCCTGAATCGAATCGCGCTTGTCCGTAAACCTGAATATAGGACTGCGCCGGAATCGACAAGCTAGTGACGCCGGCCCACGCAGCATTCGCAGCGGTGGTGAGCGAAGTGCCTTTATAGAGGGTTACGTTAATGGCAGAGGTCGTCAGTATATTGCCGACTACCACATGTTTCATGATCGCGTAGGGCTGCGACGGCGCGAACCCGACTCCCTGCGGTGTCAGCGTCGTGATGCTGCAATTAAACAAGTTGCACGCGGTCGTCATCCCGGCGGTCGCGATGTACGCGGGTTGACTGTTAAAGATTTTGTTAGAAGCCATTGCAATCCTCCGAGAGTTGTGAGTCTATCATGCCTCTTGAGTGAACGTATCGCAGAAGATCTGCGAAGCTGCTGAGCCGCTGGCTGCGTACCCACCAAACCCGATATTATTCGGAGTCGTAGTAAAAAAGGTCGTTTGCGCATTTGCTTGAATCGGGAGAAACGAACCATCTAATCCGGTCAACGACACTCGATACGTCAGCGTACCGCCAGCTAGTTCTAACTCCAGCCATACGGGTGCAGACGAATACCCTACTCCCAGCGGAAATAATCCAGACGCCGCGGTATTGGTTTGAAGTACGCCGCCCGCGGTAAACGAAGTGGCATATGCAATCCAAAAATTAGGCGTTCCGCTTAAGTTGATAACACCAAACTGACACACTTTTCCCGTTGAAGATTCGTAGGCGTATAGGCCGCCATTATTGGAAGCGACCGTCATAAATGCAGCGGTTAAATGCAAACGAAACCGCCATGCTACTGAGCTTGTCGTAATCGGCTGCGCAGCAATGGTGATATCTTGACCGGCGTTGATGGATGTTGTCAGATGAACGGAACCCTTCGATTGGGTTATGGATGAACTGCTAGCGTTGTAGACAGTCCACGCGCCGGCCCCCGCAAATCGTGTCCCTGCGGTATCAAGTGCTGCGGTTTCAAAATAATCATTTGCTATGAATGCCGGTACCCCTGTTAAATGGGTATCGGGCGATACATTAAATGGATTTGCCCCCGCGTTGCCGCCTCCAGGCGCCCCCGCGGGTCCTGGAGGGCCGATACTCCCCTCCTCACCATCATCGCCAAAGAATACAAAAGGTGGGATTGAAATTGGGCTAACAGGAATCCCCGCTACCGTCATTATTTCTACCGTCATCTCGCGAAGCGTAATGGTATCGCTAGCGTTTACCGTCCCGCCCCATTGGACTGAAGCACGAACTGCTTCGTTGATGGTGGTATCGGCTGTAATCGGCGCCGCGTTGTCCATGTTGACGAACAACACAACCGTAGATGCCGTGGAGAACTCCGACAGCCCCTGCGCTTCTATCGTGCCGGAAGATCCTATGCCCTGAACAGTGAATAAGCCTTCCGCAGACCATCCATCGTTAGTGATGTTGGCAACTGTTGTCAGCGTGCCTGACGTGATGAGTACTGTTGAGCCAAAATATACCCGCAAGGTTAAAGAAGGGGCGACAACCCCCGTACTGTAGACACCAAAGAATCTAACTCTAAGTACAGTACCAATTGCTAGCGAATTTGCCGGTACCGTATACGATGACGTAAAGAAGGTTTCTATGCTCGTATTGGCAACAGTGTTACCAGCGGGAATGGTGGTATTTACATAGACTAGGGTGGTCCCTGCCGGCCCCGTAGGGCCGGCAATCCCAGGAGTGCCGGGGGCCCCCGGAACACCTGGTGCCCCCGGTGCTCCTAAATCGCCATCCTCTCCGCTATCCCCCGCCATGAAGATCGCCGGCCCTGCAGGACCTATACCGCCAGTAACACCGTTAACGCCGCGAATCCCAGGCATGCCCGGCGGCCCCGGATCACCATCCCCTCCGCCACCGTCATCCCAGATAAACGCGGGGATTGGCGCCGTCAACCGAAGGGGTACCGCACCAAGCATTGGGCCGCCGCCGGAGAGCCCCGGACCTACAACTAAAGTTGCTTCGGTGCCATCGCCAATATTTCCGCCGCCAGTATTGACTTGCTGACTCTGGAGCTGCGTAATCAACGCCGCGAGAGTCGCCAGCGATACGGTATCAGAGCCAAGTTCTGCAATAGTCGTACCCGGAGACGCAGGGTTGCCGCCATCCTTGATGACTTTGCGCACTCCGCCGATGACGGGAACCTGACGCTTCAAAACGCCTCCCCCAACTGAGATGCATGCCAGCGGTTGACGAGCGCTTGCACGGCACTCGGCTTCATTCCGCCACCATTGATGACTTTGCCAGTGCTCGCATCCAGAATGATATGGCCCTTCGGCGGAGTGCGATCGACTGCGGTCACATCATGCAGTAACGGGGTTGCGCCAGAGTCCCCGAAGATAACCGGTTTTACGCCAGCCGCCTTCTCCTGCCCTAAGCGACTCTGTGCTTCCAAGCTCGCAGCCGATTCCCCGGAAGCGTTGTTGGCGAAATCCGGTTTGAGGATATCCCCGGCTTGAAATTTGGGTTTTGCCGGAGTGCGCGTCATGATGCCCTCAGGCACCCCCTGACTCTTGACGCCGGCAAAGTCCGCCATACTCATCGGCTGGCCTTTGAAGGGGCCGTTCAAGGATTCGTCCAGCGACAAGCCGCCCGCCGCGTGTTCTAAGTTCGGCGTGAAGGGAATCCCTGATGGCGCCGGAGCACCCATAGGACCGCTGGAGAGCCCTGGAGCCGGGCTCTGCTCAACGCCATGCGAGAGTAAGTCCGCGAGCGAGACTTGCCCTGGCGACCCTGCGGCCGGAGGCGGAGCGCCCGTTGGCGGTGATGCCGTGAAGTTGTTCGCTCCGGTGCCAAAAAGATCCCGTTGGGGAGCACCTGTGGCGAGATCTGGTTGGTTGGGGGTAAAAGCCCGTCCGGGGGGCGCAGACAAGGCGGTCAACGGCTTGGGCTCGAACTCTCCCGCCAATCCCGCTACCGGAGTGCGCGCCGCTGCATCCAAGGCGCCGGAACCCTTGAGTCCCGCGCGTCCGGCGGAGCCGATCAACGGCTGTATCCAGGAGCGGGGATTTAGTACGTTGATATGGCTCAAATCCCCGACCAAGCTGGGCGGCGCGATCCGCTGGGCGTCGGAGATGGGGCCTGTCACTTCTGGGTGATCGCTGGCGAACTGCGCCACGGTGCGCGTGTTGCCAGTGAACTTATTGGGGTTCGCCCGGTGATCCGCGGCCAGCGCCTGCAGGTCTATATCTCCACCCTTGCCGATCAAATCGCGCAAGTTGTAGTTTTTGGCGAGAGTCTCGCGGGCGTTCGCGATCATCTCCGGGGAGATGGCGCTATTCTCCGGCATGGTGTCAGCCACGTGCTGATCCAGGGCGCCGACGATGTTCTGCTTGTACTTGGCCAAAGCGCGTTGCGCAGGGTCGGCGGAGTTGCGCGCGGTTGCCGCTTCCCCGCTCAGCAAATTGCGGGTAGCTCGAATCTCCGTGCCTGAAAACTGCGCGTTGGGATCTAGGAGCTTCGCCTCCGTGGCGTTGGTGTAATTATCGACATCCGGAGACCCTGGCGTAATCGTCTTAGGGCCGCGCGCCGCTTGCACCGCCGCTTGCGCGTTGGGGCTCAAGGGGCTTGGCGGTAGAAGATCGGATGCTTGGTCCAGTAGCTGCCCTGGTTTGGCCGCTGCCGCCTCCAGCGAGGTGTGATTGATGGGAACATCGTGCGGCACTCCCGCATCAGCGCCAAGCACCCTAGCCCCTACCTTCTGATTTTGAATGTCTAGCGTTGGGCCAGCTGTTGGTCCTGCCGCGCCCGCCGCGATCGGCCGCGGAGCGGTAGAGCGCAATCCGAGTTGACCGGCGGGAGTCGCCGCTTCGGCCGCTGCCGCGGAAGTCGATTCGGCAGCATCCGCAGCCAGCCCCGCCCCGCCACCGATCGCACTGCCAACGGCCAATGGCGCAACGACGTTTTTGCCGACTTGCTGCGGTGTCGCGCTGCTGAGTGCCGATCCCACCGATGTCAGTGTGGCGCTAGGATTAGCAAGCGCTGTCTTAATCGTTTGGGCCAATTGCAACACATGCCCATACGGATCAGCCAAACCGCTCACCGCGCCTTTCAGCGCTGGGATGATCCCCGCGGGCGCCGCCCGCACCATATCGATCACATCTTGAACAGGACCGTGTTCGGAAGCGTTGGCGGCGCGATTGGCGGTGCCAATCGGATCGGCATCCGGGGGCGTATCCGGTACGAACTTCGAAGGTGCGTCGGGGATGAAGGCCATTATTGCAACGTTCCGGAGACGCCTCCGATCTTAACCCGGTCGCCCTTCTTATGGCCGGCGGCCAACGCTTCTTCCTCACTGTTGTACGAAGGTAGCGCGGCCGGCGCGGGAGGTGTAGCGCCCGCCGGAGTCGGTACCGTCGAACCCAATGGCGGAGGGCCGGCCGGCTCTGGCGTAGCAGTAGCGGGCGCGCTGATTGGTTGCGTACCCTGGCCCGGTTCACCCAAATGCACGATTCGGTTGTTCTTTTCGATCATCGGTTTCAGAACCGAAAGCTGGCCCTTCATCCAGGCATCCAGCGCATAGGGCGCGAGCGTGGGCGCGAAAGCTTCTTGCTCCGTCTTGTTGGCCATATCGGATGCGCCGTTACCGCGCATCAGGTACGCAAGCCGCAACAGCGCATCATTGCGTACGGGCATATATTCGGCGTAAGCCGGATCATTCAGCTCCCCGTTCATGAACTGCTGGAATTTGCCCACCGTCCTGATATCGCTATATCCCGCTCCGCCATCGAGCTGCTTCCCCAACTGAGTCACATGCTGCAAAATCCCCGGCATGATTTCCAAGCCGTTGGCGCGCTGTTGGAACGTAGCGTTGTTCTGGAGCGTAGCGTCTGCATGCAGCCGGTTGTAGTTGGTGCCGGGGTTGTTCAATTCCATCTGCGCAAGGATCGGCGCCGTGCGACTGTTGACGCGTGTAGGGTCAAGCCGCCCTTCTTGGACGGCCTTGGTGATCGCAGCGATGCCTTCTTGAGGCGTATTGCCGAACACTTGAGCGCGGAACGCCGCGGGGTCCGTATTCTTGTGCTCGGTCAAATCCGTTTGCGCACCATGTAGCCCCGTCAGCGCTTGAGTAGCCGCCGTCTGCGCTGCGCCCTGCGGCGATTGCTGAATCGGCACGCTTGCGAGCGTAGAACCGGGCGGCATCTGATAATTGGCGGGCGTAGCAACGGGTCCCGCCAACGCTCCTTTATCCATCTGTTGCCCAGCGGTCTGACTTTCGGGGCTACCATAGCCCAACTTCGCCGTCGCGAGCGCCTTTAGTGCGGTGACGGGATCGTGGTTGTTCGCTCCGACAATAGCGTCCCGCGCCAAGGAAGCTTCTGACTCCGGAGCGCCCATTTCAATCAGATGAGTTTTAATCCCGTCCCACGCAGCCATCTGCTCTTGTGCTTGCGATGCCTTAATCATGGCGTCTTGAGTTTGCGCGGACACAAGCCCGTTCTTGGCCTGGCTATTCGCTACGAAAGCTTCTAGCGCCGGACGGTTGACGGGAGCGCCGGCCGCGCCCGATAGAACATCCGCCAATCCTTGTCCGGTAGGCATAGTGTTATCCCGAAACGAAATCAACGCCAGTGCCGGCGGTCGGCTGATAGCCGCCGCTATACTGGCTTGTCAAGTTAACCGGTGGCGTCTTACCCCCGGCATTCATCGCATAGGCGCCCGCGCCCTTTTGCAGCATGTTGGAGAAGAGACCAACCCAAGGATTGGCTTGCCCCGCCGCTTGCGATCGTAGCTGATCCACAAAATTCTTGGTATACGACTCCGCCCCCAACGTATTGAGATTGGTCCCCAACGTATTGAGTGCCAACCCTTCATTCTGCCGTTGGCGCACTGCCGAATCGATGGCGCTCATCTGATTGGCTTCTGTATCGCCGTACTGCTGAACCTCCTTCTGAGAGGCCGCGGTATCCGCGTTATAGCGCGAGCTGGCACCCGACGCTGGCGGCAGTGCCGATACCGGCTGCCCGAACGTATTCTGATTGGTGCCGGTAGGGCCGCCCGCTGCGCTGCCCGCTTGGTTCTTGCGCAACGTGTTCACAAAGTCGCTCGTCTCTTTATTCGCAATCTGCTGCGGGGTGTTAGTCGCGATTTGCTGCGTCAGGTTTTTTACCTGATCGTTAGCTTGCTGGCGAAACTGTTGCTGATCGGCGATGCTCTGCGCTTCCGAGTTGCTTGCGCGTTGATTCGCTTGCGATTGATTAACCGCCTGCGCTCCCGTACCGAGGGCGGCAATAGCGGCTGGTATCCAAAAAGCCTCCGTTCCCATGATTACACCTTCGGCCCTTTCGGATACGCCGCGCTCCGCTTCATCGGCTTAAACGCTCCGGCTTTATTGATCGCTTGCGCCTGGCTGATACCTTTTTGCGCGCCCGCGGCTCCCGCCCGCACTCCGTAGGCGGATTGACCGATGGCGCGAGCTTCCTGCCCCGTATTGCCGGCGCCGATTGCATTCGGTTTGCCCGCGCCTTTGAAAAATGAAGTGCCCATTAGCCGTTACCCCATTGTGGATTCTGCTGTGCCGCACCGCGCGCTGCCATCACCCACGGATTCTGTGTCGAATTGGGTTGCACATATTGATTGTTGGTTGATAGCTTCGGCGCAGTCGGTACGATACCACTAGGTGCCATGTTACCAATCAGGTTGGAACCCTTCTGCAAAGCCCCGAACAAACCGCCGACCGGCGCCGGCTGCGTTGGCGTAAAGCCCGCCGTTGATCCAGGACCCCCTGGCCGATAGCCGGCATTAGCACCTGCTAACGTGGCGTCAACCCCGGTGTACGCGCCGCCGTTAGTGTCAGTCTGCCCTGCCGCGGTTTGCGCTTGCGCTTGCGCGTACTTATGCGCTCCTGGCAAGTTAAGCACTTGCGCAAGTGGATCGATAGAGGCTATCTTCGCGAAAAAGTTCGAGTTACCCATACAAGCTCCCGAAGGGCGAAGTCTGCGCTCTGCGATTGGCGGCGGCTGTCTGTTCGTTCTGGTAAATGCCGGCGGTACCCGCGAACACATTCCCCAGTGCATTCGCATTGCCGTAATTCTGCGCCGCCCCCAGCGATGCGCTTTGTGCTTGCGCCACCTGCGTCGGGATCGCTCCGGTGAAGTTGCCTTGCTGTGCCAACCCAATTAGCTGATTCTTGGCATTGACATCCGATTGCTGTAGCGCGGAGGTGCCGGCCGTCGCTTGCTGTGAGGCATTAAGCAACCCTTGCGTATAATCCTTCTGAAGCTGGGTATTGGAATCTACCGCCGCCGAGCCGCCAGTCAAACCGCTACGCGCCATGGCGAACTTTAGGTTGCGGGCGTTAATGGCTTCTTGGTTGTTGACCTGTCCAGTGTAATAATCAGACAGATTCTTATTGTATTGCGCGTATTGATTTGTACGATTCGGATTCGAATACGCGGCAGTAATCTGCCCCACAGACTTTTGAATGTCCGCTTGTTGCTGCGCGTTGGCGGCGTTCGCTGCATTGGCTGCGCTGTTCCCGGTACCCATTAGTGTTTCACCCTCGAATGCATGATCGCATCCGCTCCGCTCGCGCAGTACCCGAATAGCGTCCCTTCACGATGGTAGTCTAGCACCTTGTACCATCGTGCCACTTCCGGCCGTTTCTCCAATCTAGCCGAAGGACAAATGCACTCCAGCCGATGAGCAGTTTTACTGTTGAGCATGGCGTCCATCGCCCGGCGCGCAATGCGCGTCACGGCAAACCAATGCTTCCACGCCTCCGCAGTCGTCAGCATGAAATCGCGGTAAACACCCGGCCGCTGTGGAACAAAGCCACCAATGCAAATCGGTTCGTCATCCGATTTGATGACCCACTTGGGGCCTGGTACCGAATAGTTGCCGACTGCCGCACGATCAATATCGTAGGGCTCCCCGGTGAACGCCTCCAACTGCTCACGCTCATCTTGCGGCATGTTGATACACACCTTGATGAAATCCAGTAACAGCGGATCGGTGTAGGTGACAATCATCCCATGGCTCCCGCACCGCTGGCGTCCGTCACATAGATATTGACCGCCTGCAAGCTCCAGGTATTGAGGCTGGCTGTCGTGCTGGTAAAGGTCAAAATTGGAGAATAGCTAGGCGCATTGATGGGGAACGCCAGCGGCTCCCCCGGTACGGTGTCATCGATCGCTACGAAGTAGGGCGTCGTAACCCCCGTTGATGTAGCAAACCCCGGATTGTCATTAAAGGTCGATTTATCCGACTGGTTGAATCCTATCTGGATGGTGCAGCTACCTTCCCCAATGATATCCACGCCCACCATCATCTTGTTGCGGCCCAACGTCCCCATATCGAGGTACGGCCACTGAATGAGCCCGGTGGTCGCTATCGCTAGCGCTGTCGGGCCGTTGTTAGGAAACGGCGCCGTAGGCGGCACAAAATTCGCCGTGTAGCGCGCGATATTGCTGATGCGCACTTCATCTACCCAACCTGTTCCGAACGTTCCCGATATTGTCGGACTGCACCCCACATTGAATTGCACTGGGTTGGTTGCACCAAACCAATTCTGTGGCGTTCCGATCAATACTCCGTCCAGATAGGCGTGCCCCACGCCGCTCGCGCGCACGATGGCAAAGTGATGCCACACGCCGGTCGATATGGACATCATTGTTGAGCCGGTAGCCCCCCATGTGCTAGGGACATTGATGACTTGAAATATCGTGGGGCTTACATTGAGCACGAACCCAAGATTGCCAGGCGCAAAGGCTGCATTCCCGTAGTCGAATACCACCAACGGCTGCGTGGCTAAGGTACTGATATTGAACCAGCCCTCCACCGTGAAGTCCGCATTATTGAAGGTAACGTCCTCCACACCCCCCGGAGTAATCGGTGTCGTGACTGAAACATTCGTGGATGGGCTGAAACTGTTGAACGTCGCTTGCCCCGGCAAGATAGCAAGCGATCCGCTACCGAATTCCGACACTGTGGAGATGACCGCACCGTTGTGCGCAGTGGCGGCGATATTGTTGACCGAGGAGTCTTGCAAATTTCCGTCAAAGTGCAAAAGCAGGATCGTGTTCAAATCTACGAACAGAGAATCATCTCCTGAAGCGGCACCGTTGATCTGCCACACCAAATTATTTGCTGTGCGAAGGTACAGGAAACCGTTCAGTAGCGTGGCGTCCGTAATGACTTGCGGGAAGATATAACGCGACCACGATTTGTTACCGGATAGACCGTTGATGGTGAGCACAAACACTTGCGGCCCGTAAATCAGCCAATACTGCCCACGCCCTGGATAATAAATTGAGAAGGGGTCGTAGGTCGCTGCTTGAATCTGCGCCAGAATCAAAGGATCGACCGCTTGACCGGTATTGCCAATCGCCATATTGGCGGTTGCGCCAATGGTGCCTAAATTTCGCACCCCAATCTCCGTCAAGAAGATCAAATCGTTTGACACCGATTGCGCGGCACGCGGCCATAAGGAGCCTACGGGTTGCGCGTCCAGAAACGCCATGTTCTGCGGATCGGGGTCAATCTGCCACATCTGGTAGCCGCCCGCGTTGAACACAATCAGGTTACCTCGATATAGCGCGAGCACCGTAACCGGATTATCCCCGTAGTTGTTCAAGCCGGTCGGCAAGTATCCTGCATTGTTGCTGCTGCTCCAATCGGTAGGGTTGACCGCGGCAGAATACGGCACGATATCGTTGCTACCGGCAAACACGTGCGACGCACCAATAGCGACCGCTATACTATTGGGGTCTTTTGGATCGGATATATGCCGGTCAACCGCCTCCCACGACATACTGGTAAACGTCGTCACATAGCCGTTGATATTGGAATAAGTGCTAAAATCATGGACTGCATTCCCGATAACCGTTGGAAAGGTAGGCGCTGTCAGCCCCGAATACATGATGGGGATTGCTTGCCAGGTGATGATGGAGGTGCCGATCGCCTTCCACGTTACCGCTCCATCGATCACCTCATTGCCGAGCACCGTTGGCCATGTTGGTTCGGTAGCCGCGGAACTGCCTGCTGCCGGCTGCACCGCTTCAAATAGAAAATTGGTGATAGGCGCGGGGGTCGCCAAATTCCACGAAACCAAATCACAGAATCCAGCATTGCGTCCGCTTGTACCGCTGCCCGCGCCAATCGATACGCGGGCGAATGCCGCCCCCGGCGGTGCGGTCGCAGTTACCGAAGCCAAGCGATAGCCGCCCCCTTCTTGCTCATTTTGCTGATTACCGGACGAACTAATAATGCCATCACTAGAGTTGTACCAATTGAGCTGAATCCATAGCGTCAGATTGGCTCCGGAATTGTTGGGGTCCAGATACGCGGTAGCTGTGACGCTTTGCCCCGGCGTTACCGCGGCGTGCCCCGTCATTGTGGCATAGGCACCTTGCGCGCCCATGCCGGCACCGCCGGGAACCGAAATACACTCTGAGCCTTGATAGGGGAGCGTGCTGGAGTACGCCCATTGAATCGTCCCGCCGGGATCGGTAAAGGTCCAGCCGCCCGCTCCACTACCGCCCTCGAAGTCACCATTCGGGATCGCATTGACGAAGGCGCCTTGATTTGAAGTCGGAATGACCACGGCGCCCGGCGCGTAATTGGTGCCGCCTTTCCAAGTGGTAATCTTGGTTGATGCCAATGTGAGCGTCGAAACGGTCGCATTAGAAAACACGCCGGAGTTGGAGATCGTATTCGAGTCCCCATAACGATCGGTAATGCTGGAGCTGAGCGGCGAGGCCGTTGATATCTGGCTGTTGGATGCTTGCGTTGTGCCTGCATCGCTTGTGGATAGATCAAAGTCACCAAACTCTTGCACGATGCCGCCCGCAGTCGTGGGCCATACTGGCTCCACGGCTCCGGTATGAACCGGGGTTCCGGTTGTCGCCACCGCTTGATAAACAAAGCCTGTAGGCGTGTTTGGCTCTACATACGAGCCGGAAGTGATAATGGTCTCCGCCGTCCATAACGGTTGCGGCGGGAAATCTCGTAGCCCTTGATAGGCGATGCCGTTGGGCGTCGGCGGCAATATGATGCTGGCACTGGTATAGGTGGTACTGCTGGTCCACGTGCCGCTATTTTGCAGCCAATAGTGAACTACATCACCGTTGTTGAATTGCGCTACCACATACTCAAAACCCATGAAGGGCTTGGCAAACCAAATCTTGACCGGTGATGCTGTCGTGTTGTTGGGGTCCGAAAGCACATTGAGCACGAAGCCAGCCGGCATCGATGTCGAGAACTGGCTGGAGAATACATTGAAAACGCCATTCGCCGCCGCAAGCCCTACGGTAGAGCTATCGAGCTGCGCGGTGCGGATTGTACCTTCGCGAGGCGTCACCGATCCGGCGTTGGTGATATAGCCGTTCTGAAGGTCGTAGAGGCTGTCGGCGGCTGCTCCGCCTTTCACCTTAAGACGATTGATGCCGCCTTTAAGAACGGTAAGCGGATACGGCCTCATGCACCGCCGCCCGCCGGATCGAATTGAATCAACGTCGGGCGTACAGCCGGCGGTACCGCGATCGTCCCCGGCAAGTAGTGGGCGGTTTGATGCGTGCCTGCAATCAGCTCCGCGCGATAGGCATTCGCTTGCGCTTCGATATTGTTGGCATCCGGTTGCCCGTAGTGCGCCTTGGCATTTGCCAACGCATGCAAAAATACCAACTCGCTATCGAGGGTTGTGGTGTCCGTGGGATTGATAAACGAAGTCAATCCAAAATGCCCCTTGATCCATAGCCAATACGTTTGATCTGGCATCGGGTAGAGTTCGATCGCTTGCCGAATATCGTAGCGCGCGGGTCGCCACGGTTTGGTAATCATCGTATAGAGCTGTGGCGGAATGCCTTGAATCAGCGGATACCACACATTGCGCGTATCCTGAATCCCCGCCCATTCGATGCTCTTCAACGGATCCATCGTGAAATTGCACAGCACATCCTCATCGTTGTCTTTCAGCGAGTAGAAGCGCTGACCGGGATTGACCTTCCAACGAAACAGTCGCTTGGTGTGTAGCTGGAGGTACCGCTTATATAGGTACGTCTGAGCGCTCGTCAAAAAATCCTGGACCAATAACGCCATGCCGGGCGGTGGATTCGTCGCCTGATTGGCAAACCCCAGCCGCACTAAGATGCGCGCCGAGAGCGACGACATGGTAGCGGTTGGTACCACATTATCCATGCACGCCGCGTTGTAGTTGACTGGATTGAAGGGGTTCGGGTTATCCCATGACAGCCCTTCGTTCTGGTTGCGCGTGATTGCAACCGCGATCTGGTACGGCAACGCGGAGGCGCTGGAGATGCCGCCTGTGGAGTAAATCTGTACCTGAAGCTGCGCGACTGTGGACAGCGTATTCAAAGGGACAATAATCTGCCCGTTCTGGATGCCGCCATGTTGCGCGCCTGCGCTCGATAGCGTTGCCGTTGTCCAAACCCCGGCGCTTGTCAGATAAGCAAGCTTGGGCGTACTGCCATCGTTCGCTGCCTGGACCACACTCCATTGCAGGTTGACGCTGCCGGTAGAGGCGAAAGCCGGATTGCCGATGAAGGTAATCGGCCCGCTCGTATTGGTCGCAAAGGTGTTGGTCTGAAACCAGTAGCGGCCATCGCCATTCAAAGGAAAGTTGACGTTGTAAGGGACGTTGCTGAATTCTCTCGGCGGCACGTTGCCGGCGGCATCCTGCCATGCGCTGGGGTCAACGACATCGCCTTGACCACCGATAACTACAGGCATGTGAAACCCCTATGCAAAAAGGCCCCGGCTTGAAGCCGGGGCCGTAATCCTATCGGCAGCGATAGGAACCCCAATCAATTCAACAGTTCATCGGCGGCAATAGCCTCCCTGTCCGCCGCCTTCGCGTCATCAATCATTTTCTGCAACGTCCTGACACCCGCCCGCGCATTGCCATACACCGAAAATGCATGCGGCACTCCGCTCTTGGGGTCAGAGCCGTACACTTTGGTCAATCGGTCCAGCTCATCCACGGCGCTGGGGTATTCGCGATTGATGAGCTTGCCATGCACAGGCGTGACAAACTCCCCCAGCCTCACGACATTGCCTTCATCGAACACCCATTCCAGCATGGGGATTTCCCATGATGGTACCGCGCGATTGTGCACCGTATTGGTGTCGCGCGTCACTTTCACCTTCTCGTATCGCACTTGGGGTACCTCGTTTAGTTTTGGAGAAGAATCAACGTCGATGTGGAGCCGGAAGCCACGATCCAGTCGCTGCTCAACTGGACCAGTTTCGGCGCACCAAAACCGATGGTGGCAATCACGGCGAAGGTGCTGGGGCCAAGCGGCGCCCCGTAAGTACCGGTAGCCAGCGTCGTGTTGAGGTCAGGCGCCCCCATCAGCGTGACGTTGCCGTACCCCGCGCTACCAGTGGCGATCGCTCCCGCGTACCCGCCGTTCATGGCGAGCACCGTATTGCCCGGCTTGAACGGAAGGGTGGTTCCATCCGGCTGATTGGAGAGCAAGTGGACGAAGTTCTGACCGCCCAACTGCATGCCGGTGGTAATCATCGACAGCACCCCGGCGGGCGTCGCAGCGGAAGCCTTCTGCGTCGAGAGGGTGAAAGTGTCGGTAGATGCCGAAGACACATAGTAGGTAGTGTTGAGCTGCGCCGAGATGGTAGTGAGCCCCGACAAGGAACTCAAGAAGCCGGAGGTGCCGGCAATCGAGAGCGCAACCGCATCTCCGTTCGTAGGCTGATACCCCGGCACCGTAACCACGGTTGGCGTTGCCGCCGTCCAAGTGGCCGCGAGCGGGTCACCGAAGGGAACCGGCGCCTTGTCATAAGGAAGATAGATCGGCTGGCTACCGAGCAAGGTGCCTGTCGTGAGTAAAACTTGCATGTGTGCTTTTCCTCTTTAAAAGTGGGTGACGGTGGCAGTTACGCGATGCTGAGAACGGCGTGCGCGTTGCGCTTGCCCGTTGTCAGTGCGGCTTTGGCCGTCAGCGCAAAATAATGCACATAGCGGTCGTACACCCGCGGCGGGGTCCGGTTAATCATCCAGTGGCCTTGGATCGGGCGCAGCTTCAGGAACTTCGTGTTCAGAAAGTAGCAACGCTTCTCCCAAGGGATGGTCGGCGCGTAGAGCCCATCAAGCACCGTCATTACCGGGTCCCAGATGATTTCGATGTTCTTGAAGTACATGCCGGTGCGTATGCCTTCGCCAACCGATGCGTCCAGCTTGGTCGGCTCTGCGTCATCCTTCATGTACACCGTGCGATTGATGGTGTTCTTGGCATCCAGTCGGTAGGCATCCAAGAAAAGTTCACCAACCAAGATGTAGTTCGGCGCCATCCCGCCATAGCGGGTGCAATCACGCCAGCCGATTTCCATCTGCTGGACCAAGTTGCCGGCTGTGGTTGTCGAGATGCCGGTGATGGCAGTGTTCTGCCACCACGTATAGATCGACTGATCTAGGCCGCCGACCACCTGCGAAACGGTCGGTGTGGTGGAAACCAGAAGGTCCAAGCCGGGGATGTTGGTCGCGGACTGCGTACCATCCAGATGCAGCATGTAGTCGAAGTTTTCTTGAAAACCCAGCTTCAATGTTTCAGAATTTTCTTGCAGAAGATTCGTGAGCTGAACCTTCTCCGCTTCGGTCGGCACGGACGATTTATCGTCCGTCATCACGATCCCGTTTTGCGTCAGCTCATCTTCGTTGAGCCCAAAGCCATCATGGAAGCTGCCCCACGTGTACTTCGCCTGTTGCAGCGTGCGCTTACGGTTGTAGGTGACTTGAGTGTCGCCGAAGTAGGACTGGAAATTCGAATCGTTGCTGTAGCGGAGCTGTTCCACTACGTACTGAAGGCCGCCAACGTAGGGCTTCTTTTCCTCCATCAGCTTTTTGATGAGGGGGCGGGCGATATTAACGTTGTCTATCGGATCGTTCCGGAGGAAATAGTTGATCGCGGCCGTACCCGCGTAGGCAAGCTGTTCTGTGGTAAAAGGCATGGTAACTCCTGAAATGGAAAAACATTGCGTTCTTCCCAGGAGTGACGAGCCTAGAATTTGCCAGGTGCCGAGCTGGCGCGATCACGACATACAGTCACTGATAGTGCGGAAGCCTATGCCAACCGCCCATCGGATGTCAAATCGTTAGGGTGTCCACGCCTGCAGGTTACTGATGAGCATGGAGTATGGAACGTTCTTACCGTGACTCTGCGGGCACAAAATCATATAGTAATGGTAGTTCCGGATCCCGTCATCGATCACATTACCATTGGGGTCTTTTTGTGTCGTGTCCACGGTAAACGTGGGCACGTCATCACAATCGTAGATCAGCAGTTTGCGAATGGGGTTGTAGCTCACCCCGTAGTCGTGCGGCTTCGTCGGGTCAATCGCGGGGGCCGTAAACATGCTTTGCTGTAGCCCCTTGCCATAGCCAACTCCGGTGACGTAAGGCCCAAGCCATTGAATTATCGTAGAGAACATCCCTCCGGATTTGCTGTATCCGCCTTCCTGAATGTCAATCTCTCCATAGCTCAAGGCGCCGTTGACCTTCTCCATGGGATTCAAATAGAAAGCATCCCAATGGTCTGGATCGGCATTGGAGAGGGCATAGCGGGTCTTAACGTAAAAGCCCTTGGCCGCGGACAGATAGCCGAGCGATCCAGCAATAGAAGTCTGCATCTGCGATGCGATATACCCGGCCGCCGTTCCGGTGTTATTAAGCGAGAGCGCACCGTTGACCGTGGTAGCCAGCACTGGATCGGTCCAATTGGGCCGCGCACCGTAGTAAGGGCCGTCCGAAAACTTGAAGGAGGGATCATTCGCGTGCGTGATATCAGACGCTTGCGGAGTTACATTGAACTGGCAAGTGCGATAGCCAAGCGATGCAGCGCCCAAGGGCGGGGATTGCGGAATGCTCACCGTGCCGGTAAAGGGAAAATCCATAGTCAATCTCCGCCGGCCCGTACTGCAGGGGCTTTGCCTTCCTTCTGCCCTTTCTTCGATTCGCTGCCGGCATGCTTGGTCAGCGCTTTGTCGATTTCCGACTTCATGCCTTCTTTTTGACTTTCGTCACTTGCATCCCCGGCCCCGTCCGCGCCCATCTCCATTTTGTGGAGATGCAACGTCATACTGCGTCGTTTGCCAGCACCCCCCTTCTCGCCGGGTTCCGCCGCCCGATCACTTTCGCTGGTAGAGCCCACATGCGCGAGCCCGCTAATCTTGATCTTGGAGCCGACCGCCGGCATTTTATCCATGCCAAGCTTCGCCAGGTGATGGTGCCCCAAATAGAGCGTTGGCGGCTCTTGGTGTTCCGGATCACTGCCTGACGGTAGCGATCCCGTAGCCTTACCTTTCTCGGTCGATACCTTCTTCGGCGTAAAATCAGCCATTGCTATGACTCCTCATCCGGGTTGTTTTTGCCGCCCATGACGACGCTACCGTGCCACATCTTGCCGATGGGCTGCAGTTTCAGCAAGCCGCCTTCATCCAAATCGAGTAGATCGCGATTGCCGGTCAAGAGCTGGCTAATCTCGCGGATATTGCTGCCTGATACCACCATCAAAATCGGGCCGTCTTTCTGTTCGGCTATTTGCTCTTTGAACCAAGTGAGAAACCGCTTGCGAAAATCATTCAGCGATTCGCCGTCCTTGGGTGTTTTGTCTGGGTGGCGCATATAAAATTTAACGATCGGCTTTGCCGGTTGCTTCTTACTACCGATCAGCTCGATCCCTAAATTCCAAGTGCGCGCTTCATCGCTCACGATGATCTTGGCGGGCTTGCTCCCCATGCCGGATTTGATGATGTCCGCCGTTTCCGTGGTGCGCTTGAGGGAGGGTGTGTAGATGCACGCAATGGGCGTGGGCATCGATTTCAAAAATTGCTGCGCCGGCATGATCCCCCGCCGGCCGTCATCCGTCAGCGGGAAATCGAGCCACCCGTCCGAGCGGTCCAGAGCGTCCAACGCCGTGCGCCCATGACGCATCACATAGATCGGCGCTTCGTCTTGAGTTTCCTCAAGTGCCCTATCCATGTCGATCTTGGCGTTTTCGGCAGCTTCAGTAACTGGAAATCTCCATGCGCTTCTTCATGACTTCCGATTCAACGGTGCGATTCTGCGCTCCCAAGATGCGAGCCGCAACTTCGTACCGGCTCCACATAAATTGCCGGATCATATCGTTGATGCTCTTCTTCAGCTCGATATCCTTCAAATTGCTTTGGAATATATCGTGTGCTAGCAGCTCCAAGCCCGTCCGATACGAGTCGAAATCCGTCAGACACTGCTGATCCCCTAGCTTCGCCCGGCCGCCAACGGGGTGCCCCGTCAAGTTCCGGTAATACGGGGTCTTCGCGAAGTGTACCGGACCGCGCACCGCCGCGTTAGCAAGATCGACGAAGCACCAATAGGCTTGAGTGCGCGGCTGCATGATTTCTTCCAGACGTTCGCGTCGGTAGATCGCATGCTCCGGCCATACATGCTTGTGCATGACGAAATTCCAAAGCAAATCCGCGCGCGTGAAGGTTTCATCTTCCGCCGGATAGAACGCGTCCCATTCCGAGCGCTGCTCCACTTCGTTGTAGAGTTGACACGGCGCGTAATACGCGAGCACCGTGGGGTTGGCTTCCAAAAAATCGATGCCTTTTTGCACTTCACCCGGCAGCAAGTAGTCATCATCCCCCAGATACATCGCATACTTGGTGTGTGAAGCCAAGAGCGCAGCGCGCATGTTGGGGAAAGCGCCTATATTGGTTTGCTGCCGAATATAGCGGCCCTTGAACGGTACGTGTGGGGTGTCATCCTTCGAAGAATTGTCCGAAACAATCAGCTTCGCATCGGGAAAGTCCGCTTCCGTCTTCTCTAAGGTCCATTTCAGGAACGGCGCGCGGTTGAACGTGGGAATGCATATGCTAAGCTGCTGCATGCACGCCCGCTCCGTTTAGCGCGGCCGGGGGCGGTAACGATATCGCCTCCGTCGTGATCGTATCGGTCTTCAATTGAGGCGGTTGCGGGTCCAGCGTACGCCCATCATGGTTCAAGCGAATGCCGCAGTTGATCCACGGCTGAATCCCGGCGCTCCACACCAAATCGGAAAACGAATAATCCTCCGACAACAGGTTGTCCATGACAATACGGCCGAAGAAGAATTGATGATACTTACCGCCGCCGTAGGAAGCCACCATCTGCTTGTCGATCAACGTTTGCAGCACCACGCGTTCGATCTTGACGAAGCCGCCGGGCACGAAGCGCGCTTTGAGAAGTCCTTGCTTCGGAATATCCTCCAATGGCACGTTCATGCCGTTGTTGTCCCGACAAAAAGGCATCGGCGGCTGGCATTTGTCGGTGTAGAGCCCGCTGACAAAGGGCTCTTCGGTGTCCAGTAAGTTTTGAAGGTCCTGGCGTGTGAAGCCGATATCGCTATCGACGCACACTAAGGTGTCAAACTCTTTGCGATTCAGAAATTCATTCGCAAGCACGTTACGCGCGACGTAGATATCCGATTGGCCGGCCAACGGTAACCAGCCGCCGTGTAAGCCGGTTGCCTGGATCACCCCCGCAGTGTAGAGCGTGACGGTCTGGTTGCCACGGATGGGGGTTGCCAGCAAAACTTTGGAGTAGTCCCTCACTTCATGCTCCCCAAAGCGCCGCTGATCGCTTCCAACATGCTGGAGGGCTGTTTAGTCTGCCCTCCAGCAGGTTGCTTCCCTGCACGGAGCGGTTGGTTCGCCGTAGCGCCGTTCGGTTTCGCGACTGTAACACTTGGCAGCTTCACGGCTTTATAAGCCGCCAGGAATTTGTCTTTCTTCTGGCTCCAAGGGATTGTGACCATGATGGGTTTCAGCGCGGGCACCAGAATCGCTTTCTTGCGCGCGTAGTCGGGGTCCGTCTCCTGAAGTGTTGCCTCCAGCTCAGTCAATGCCGCGCGGCCTTGTCGCTCCTCTTCCGCCGCCGCTTGTTGACGCTGCTGGTCTTGCGTTGCGGTTGCATTGACTTCAGAGCGGAATGCTTGACCGTTGCGGGTGCGCGCTATTTCCTTAGCATACTGGGCAGTAATCTGTCCCTTAGCCACTGCCTCTTTGAGATCCACATGCGCTCCCAAGGGATCACCAACCGTTCTTTCCTTCCCAAGTAGCGTGGCAAGGCGTTCGGCCACGGTTTCCACAAGCTCAAGCGCCTTCTCCTGTTGTTTGGGGTCCTGGCTGTTGAACAGTGCGAGCCACGATAGTGTTTCGCCATATTGCTGCGGCGTGGCGCCGGTTTGCTGGATGCCGTTGACCATGAAATCAAAGTTTTGCTTGATTTCATCGCGCTCTGCGGTCACCGCCTTGGTGGTGTCGATCAGTGTGCGAATGCGCTCTTGCGTATCTTTCTTGAGATCCTTAGGGATCGGATCATTGACCGGATCGGGCTTTTTAGGCTCTGCCGCTTTCGGCTTCTCGCCTTCGGCCGGCTTTTCTGCCTCGGTTTTCTTTTTGAATTTGCCGGTAAGGGGATCGCGCTCCGCGCCGCGAGCTTCCGCCTCTGCATCGGTTTCCTCTGCGCCTTCTGCATCTGCGGATACTTCGCCTTCATCTCCTTCAGCGTCACCTTCCGCCTCAGCATCACCAGTTGCATCAGGAATTTCCTCTTCAATTTCAACGGGCGCGGGCGGATCTTCCTCGCTCAAGGCATCGCCTAGCGCGGCATTCACTTCATCCATCACAGTTTTATCGGCCATGGGGTTTCCTATCGTTGGTTTTTATATCAATGCGGTCCAACACCCGGCGGCGCCGCAGGCAGCGGCTGGGATGACGGGGAAGCAGCGCCATTGGCGCCACCAGGTGCGGGAACTTGTTGTGGCGGCATGCTCGCAGCATCGCGTGAAAGCACTGGCGCAGCGATTTGCGCCGAGGTATTGGGATCGATTTCCCCTTTGATATTGATGCTGACTTGCGGCATGACAGCCGGCGGTGGCCCGCCCGCTCCGGGAGAGCCTGGCGGCGGCTGGCGCGGAATGAAGCGTTCCACATCACTCTCATCGCCCAATCGCAACATGGTTTCTTTCACCAATTCAATTTGGGCATTCGCCATCGCCATGTTGCCGGTCGCGAGGGCTTGCGCGATTTCGGCAATGGCTTTCTGGATCAACGGCAGGATCGTGCTCCAGGCTTGCATGTCGGTAGCCTGGCGCGGCTTGCCGGTTGATCCCGCCTCGATTTGAATCTCCACCAAAGTAAACAAGTCTTCGATATCCATCCCGTACGGCCAGTAGGCTTTGGGGCCAGCCATGCGCTGGACATCGCGAGTCGTCAAGCACTGTAGCGCTTGCTGCGCCGTGTAGTCCGCGAGGTCGGTGAGCATTCCCTCAAGATTATCACGATCAGATGTCGTACGTGCCTGCGTTCCACTTTGCTGGATGTTGGCTTCGGTAGCTGTCTTAGGATTTCCCGGAGAATTGATCGCTGCTGAAAGCGCTTCCTGGACGCCCGAGATCCGCTCCATATCATTAAGAATAAGCGTCGGATCATAGAGCCTCATGTCGATGCCCTGGACGGGCTTCGCAGCAAATAGATTCCCCAGCGGTGTCGCCGGATCGCTGGGGCGGAGCGCGGTGTACTCCTGACTCTTAGATTCCTGCAGCTTTTTTGCTTCCACTTCGTCTAACATGGTCGCGTTGAAGAGTACGCCAGGTATCGACCGTTCGCGGGTCAGACGAAAATTCGACCGCGAGCTGCTGTACTCGTCCTGCAGCTTGTAAAGTCTCCAGGAAAGTGACTGCGCATGCCTCTGTCCATCCACCTCGTAGAAGGCAAAGTAGAAGTAGGGGAAGAACCTGCTCGTCGGATAAGGTGGTGGATACGGTTCCTTGGCCCATTTCTTCACTCCATCAATGATGGTGCGGATTTGCTTATCGCGCCGGTCCCAAATTTCCACTACGCGTAGGAAGGTTTGTGATTCGGCATCGCTCGTTTGCGTAGTAAACGCTTGCGCACTCTCCGCCGTCATCGTGCCCTGCGGTAGCACGTTGTCAATCTCGCGCGTGGTGAGTTCCTTGGGCGCGCGTTGCGTATACGCCTTTGCCGCCTTGATGTCTTCAGGCTTCAAGCGTTTGAAGCGCTGGAGCGCATCTTCCTTGGTAATGAAAAGTTCATTGCCGATCCAATCCGCATCGGTGTAAGTCTGAATCGAATCGATATCGGTAGATACTTGGATATTTTCCGTGGCCACGAAATCAATCACAAACATCTTGTTGACCGAGAGTTCCAGTTTCTCTTGCAAGGATTCGATCAACGCTTTCTTTTCGGCTTTTTCAGCCTCTAAGGTTTCCGGGTCTGTGGTACCGGGATCTTCCAGTAGCTTCTGCTGTGCAACGATGCGAGCCATAGTTTCCTGCGCATCATTGAGTGCCTTCTCCACCTCTGGCGCCGGCTTCTTCTCCGATACCATCGTGCACTTAAACCAGCCCTCACCATTCGAGAGTACCGAACGCACGCCCCGGCGCGCGGGATTTTTGAGCTTGCCTTTTTTCCATAGCGAGGAGATGACGATTTCCATCGTGCGCGCAAACACCTGCATCTGATAGGTGTTCGATTCGTCTACTTGCGGCGCCTTTCGGACAGAGACATCCGGATTTCGCGCATAAAGCAGCGCCACCAAAATATCGATAAAGGCGCCGATAAGATTTGTGGTGACTGCCCACGCAAGATCCGAAGTACCAGCCGCGTAGCGCCGATCAATAGCAATCTGTTTGCGGAAGTTCTCGTCAAATTTGCGTGCGGCCTCATATTCCTTCCACTTCTTTTCGACTTGGAGAAGTTCTACTTCTTCGTCTTCTTTGGACTGTGGCTCTTCTTGGTCGGTACCGTCCTCATCAATGCCGTCCGCCGCTTGCCGCGGATCGGTTTGAATACCGGCGGTGCCGCCATGCAGGCTATTGGATGCGCCGGAATTCGAAGTCGCCATGCTACTTCCCTGGAGTCAAAATTTTCGGCGGATCGCTGGGGGTGGGATTCACCAAGAGTTCCGTTGGCGGGTGCTCGCGAGCGAGCTTGGCCATCGCGGCTTCCGTGCGTGCATCCAATTGATGCTGCGCAGCTTCCGGACCGCCCCCCTTTAAATTGGAATCGGGGGTGAGCGGTTTGCGATTGATCGCGGGGATCATGTCATCATTTAATTTCGCCGGCACGCGATCGGAATGACGCGGCGCGAAGCCGGGGCGTGAGTGGATCATCAGAAGTTACCTCCAGGGAAGAAACCGACTTGGGTCGGCAGCACGATCGGCGTGGAGGATTGGAACGGCGTCACAATAACGCCGCTTTCAACGAGCACCGCCGGCCACACATTGGTTTCGGTGGACAGAATGGTCTTACCCGCCAGGATTGGCGTCGCGGAGCTGGCCGTCACAGTCGGCAGCGTGGACGGCACCCCTGGAGAAGACATGCTCAGGAGCGCAGCGGGTTGGTCGCCGTCTGCTTGCCGGGTTCGACTTGTGTGTACTTGACGACGGTAGCAATAGCTGTCGCACGGCTGTTTTGCGTAACTGAATACGGCGGGCTTGGAGCCACCACTACATTGCCGTTCACCTGGCTCTGGCCGGGGCAGGAATTGACTTGTGCCATTAGAAGAACTTCCCTAGTAGACCGAAATGAGAGGTGGCGAATCCGACGATCGCCGCCAGTAGTTTGGCATAGTGCGCCTGCATAAAGGCGAATATCGTGTTTTCGACCTTCTGCAGCGTAGTGGGGGCCGCCGCGGGTGCGGTTGGCGCCGGAGCGGGTGTGGATACCGGAGTCGGCGGCTGGATGGGGGCGCCCGTCGTAATTTCAGCCATAGAGGTCCTTTTTCAGTGAAGTGAGAGGTGCAAGCCGTTGCTGCCGGCGAAGAGATTGTATATGAAACCGATGGCGACCAACCCCATGATGACAATGATGAGATTTTTGACCGCGGGGGGCAAGGTAGTCGTAGTCAGGTACCAATATATTAAGGCGAAAGCCGCCACGATGCACACCAACCAAATTAGCGTACCCATCAGAAGTACCTCACTTATTCAAGTAATTGAAGATCGAGCATAGCTTGCGCTCTGACGATATACTCCAATAGTTTTCTCACGCCCCCTGGGGTATCGCCGGCCAATCCTAGCGCAATATTACAATTACTGCAAAGCCAGCCGCGAAACCTATTAGTTATATGGCAGTGATCTAAGCAATGTCGCCGTTGCGGCGTTGGCTCGAATTCTACCCCGCACGCTTCGCAATGTGTCGGCGGTTCGTAAGGAGGTGGCTCTATTAGTTGCTTACGGCGCCATGCGCGCATGTAGTTTTTATATTTTACCAGGTTAGCTTGACGATACTTTTTGGTTTCGGCGGCTTTCTTTTCCGGATTGGCAGCACGCCACTTGCGTGATTGCGCGGCCTGATATCCGGAAGGTAACTTTGCGTATGCCCGTTTATTGTAATCGCGAATCTTATTTTTATTAGCGTTACGCCATCTTTTAGCAGCGGCGCGCTCCTTTTCCTTGCTTATGTAGCCCATGCTACCAGTATCGCACCTTTGGCTTTTCGCTACCAGAGCCGTACATCAACCAAGCCTCCGTAAAAGGAATCAAATTTGGAGTTTTCGTAACAGACGGTAGGCGGGCATCCATCATCTTATCGACCATACGTCCAATAAGGCCACATACATCCGCTTTGTCATCCCAGCGGCCCCCAGGGAATTTAACTAATTGCTCGATGCAATTATCCGCCCATGCGCGGCGAATTGGGAAGTGGACCGTGCCAGCAGTTGCCCGCGCGTGAAACGCTTGAAGCTTTACCGCTTTATCCTCAAGGGATGGCAACATCTCAACTGCTACAAACTTCTGGGAGTGCTGCATAGCTGAACGGATGGCTGGGCCAATGGCTTTGTCAATCAAACCCCCCTCGTTTGCCCACATGACTGGTTTCCATAATGTAACTAGCTTGATGAACGCAGCAATTGCTACGTCGGTTTCGCATTGACGTGACCACCAATCGACCGCCCATAAATCCCCAATGCTATCGACGCCCCATACGCCGTGCTCGCTAAAATCGGGCTCCTTCTTTCCGTGGCGCGGCTCCATTGTTGCGAAGTCAGACGCCCCGTAAATTCGTAACGACTTCGGCAAAGCGTCAAGACCATCATAGGTTCTAATCACACGTCAACCCGCGGTAAGTCTGGGTCGTACATCTTAAACATTTCCCTTGAGAAATGTATCCCGGTGAATGGCGCGGGGCGCTGCTGGTATAGCGCGGCCCAAGTACGCGCAGCGCGCGGATTATCGCGCCAAGTGGTCCAGTGTTCTCGCGGAAACCATTCCGGCCATAGAAACTCTCCAATCTTTCGCCCCAACGGATCGTCTGCACGCTCCGCTTCGGCGGGTATCGATAGTACCTCCCACGTTTGGCCGTCACGACATTTGATAATGCCGCTTTCGCCAGAGTAGTCTATAGGAAGTATAGCGCCTGCTAAATCTTCTTCCTGCCAGCGCGTTTGTATCAAAAGACACCACATGCTAGGTTTGGCGCGCGTCATGCCGGTATCGATATATTCACTATAAGTTTTCTCGCGGATGGTGGCGGAATCCGCTTGCTCGCGGTTCGCTACCGGATCGTCGATAATTAAACCATCAGCACGATTGCCGGTAATGCCCGCCAGAAGACCGGCCGCCATCATTGAACTGCCGTTAGATAAGCTCCAGTCGTCAATTGCGCGCTGATCCTCTGCTAGCGTTGGCCGCTCTTCCCATATAGCGGTGTAGCGCGGGTCGCGCACGATGGCGCGCACCTTGCGGCTCTGTTTGGCAGCGATAGAAGTAGCGTAGCTCGCTAGAATAATTTGCGTATCTGGCTTTCGCCCCATTGCCCATGCGGGGGCTAGTACGGACGCATAGGTACTCTTCCCCGCGCCCGGCGGACAGAACACCATTAAACGTCCGCGCGGTGTTTCTATACAGCGCTGGATCGCTTCCATAATCAAACGGTGATGTAGCGCGACGCGGGTTTCGACCGGACGATAGATCGGCGGCGCATCCTCGAATCGATTAAGGAGCTTGCCCGTTACCGGGTCTTCTTCATCCGCCGCTTCTACTTGGGGGACGCCGGGGATATCTAAAGACTGTGAAAATTCAATTAGGCTAGCACGTGCTCGCTTGCGGCGAAGGTACTCTTGGGCCGCCCATTCAGCGGAGACGGTTGTCAATTTGGCGCCTGCCGATCGGGCAGGCAGTTACACATGAAATGACAGGTGTGACACTCCTGACCATCATCGCTTTGCGCCAGCAGCCCGCAGCCGTTGGGGCAAAGGCCCGAGCGAATCAAAAAATCCGTGTCCGCAGCTCGCTGCGCATCCTCGCGCGTGCCGCCTAGCACTTGATAGTCATCCGCGCTGTAACGTTTGACGCTCATGCAAGCAACGGATCGATTGGGTCAAAGCCTTCGCGGCGGTAGTACCCCTTGCCGTGCTTATCATCGAAGCCATGATGCTGACGCCAGATACAGGCGGACGCGTTCTTCGGTTTGCCGCCAAAACAAGCGCACTTCAGACGGCTACGGCCGCTGTCCAAAGCAACATATCGACAATTGCTTGCGGCTAGCCATTGCGGGGAGGGTTGTAGCATCTGCTCACTATGCCAGAAGCGGATCTAGTTGGGTAGCGTAAGTTTCCGATGCAGGACCATGACGGTTTACGTACGAGTGGGTAGCGGCCGGTACTGTCACCATCGGCTGCGCGTGCTGGAGGCGCGGCAATTGCTTCTGCTCAATCACCGCCACCAACTGCTCATCGGTCATGCCGGCGAGCAAGGCCGCCTGCCGCCGATTCGCCGGCACCTGGATGATGGCTTGCGCTGGCTTGCCGTAGCCGCGATCCAAGATCGCCTCCGCCGCTCTGATCCGATCCCTATCCTCCACGGCGGACTCCATGGTATCGGCCAACAGCTCGATTGCCCGCGGCGCGTGCTCTCTGGCGAGTTCGTCAATCCCTTTGCTCATGGCGGCAGGGTACCCGGCTCGCTGGCAGCAATCAAGGTACTGCTAAAAGGTGCTACCCCCGGCCTTTCCTTATGCGTACAAACTGAGACAAAAAGAGACTAACCCCCGGCTAGCTGCTCCAGGCGCTCGAAACAAAGCGCCGGCTGCCGCAGCGAACGCTGAGCCTCTCGAAAGGGGCCCTGCCCCGCCTTCCCTGAAATCCTAAAATTAGCAGCCGCTATCAAATCGCACTGCAACATTTCCTTTGCTGCACTGCGATAGCGAGACACTATGAGACAACAGCTACTCGCGGCGGCTGTGCCGGGTGTGCACACCATCACTGGCGCTTGTCGCCGAACCCGGAACACAGCTATTTGCCGGGGAATTAACCCTGGAGTTCCTATTGTTCCTATTGTTCTTATTAAAAATAATAAAAATAGAGAGGATATAAATGCCGGGCGCGGGCTAGCGGTTGTGGATGCCGGCAACAAGGGGCACATGTCAGCACACCGTTGATTCTAAAGGCTTTTTTATAAATGCATATGCACACATGCAATAATCAAATCAGAACACTAGCAAAATCAATAACTTACACTGTTGATTGACACAGACGTCAACAGTATGAGACAAATATCCTTTTTCCGGAGACTTTATGCCCGACTCCATTGCACTACGAACCGCCATAGAAACCCTACGCCAGGAGCAAGCCGCTACCGGCCGCAAGCCGCGAGAGCAAGACTATCGTGGCGTCCGCCTGCTTGCCGATGGACGCAAAGCGATCCAGATGCTAAACGAGGGTTTGAGCTTACCGGACGTTCGCATGGTGATTCCCGGCAGCCGCGCGCGCCTCTACCGCGCGCTCAAACTGGCGCGCATCAGCAAACCAGGCATTGTATTGGTGGAGGGTGACGATATTCCGGTATGCGATCCTTTGCTTTTGTGACTCATGTCTCAGTTTGTATCAAATATTACTTGACAGCATTTCAGTTCATAGGCAAAGTGTCGCTGTCTTAGTTTGTATCAAATTGTAACTAACCACCGAGGTCACGATTATGAAGCAGAGCAAACGAATCATCCGCGCGGCGCGCAAAGCAAAGACCATGCGCCTGGCGCGGATGCACGCTAAGCGCGGTAGCAAGCGCACCGTCACTCGATCCAAGTTCTGTTTGGCCGATGCACGATGAGCTACTTCCTTCTGATTCTCATCCTCCAGGGCGGACACACATCGACCGGCTACGCTTATGGTAGCCGGCAGCTGTGCGACCGCGCTGCGCATGGCCAGCCGCACATCTGCCGCCCCGTCACATACAAGGTGGACCGATGATTACCCGCAAGCCAATCTCCGCCGAACAGCCCGAACCGCTGTTCTCCTCATTCACTTGGTTCGAACGCGCGCTGCTAGGCGCAACCACCATTACCGTGCTCTTTGGCACACCCTATATCCTCTTCGCCATGTGGAGCTTGCGCTAACTGATTTCAGCTTGTAGCATCCTCTCACGTAGCGGATGCTATGGAGTGCAATCAGCACTAACGGTAGCCCGACCCGGAGCTCGGGCATATTATTGGAGTCTTATCCTATGGAACTCATGCAAGCCAATCGCCAATGGTCCTCGCGTCCCGACGATCAACGGTTTCTCTCACTCACCTCACTCAACGAACATTGCAAGAATCAGCGTCAATCCTCAATTGCCAAGGTCGTCTCATCGCGCGCACTCACCTTGCACCCCGTCGATGGCGACAGCGAAGCGCTGATGTTGACGGGACCGAATGGTGCGCCGGTCAGCATCACCAATTGGTCGTTTGGCCAGCTGGCGCAGCGTGCCGGAGCCCCGGCGGGCTATCTGCGCGATATCCCCGCACCTCTTGCAGCGGACTGCTTGAACTACGGTCTCCACCATTCGCGCGATATCGCCGAGTGTGGCGTGCTCCTCACCAAGGAGAACAACCTGGCGACCGCACGCGCGGTCACCGGCCCGAACTACGGACGTATCTGGAATAGCACCATTACAGAGTCTTTGGTCCGCACGTTCGGCGATGGTGTCACAGGCACGTTTCGCGTGCCGGGAGAGTTTGGTGTCAGCGGACAGGCGAAGCCCATCACTAAGCAGTCCACTACGCTCTACGCTTCCGATCGCGATATGTGGGTCTTTTTGGCCGATGAGCACAACCGCATTGAACTGCCCAATCGGCGCAATGGCAAGTCGGGCTCCCTCGCCCGCGGTTTCTTTGTATGGAACTCGGAAGTGGGTTCTACGACCTTTGGTATTGGCGCTTTCCTCTTCGACTATATGTGTGGCAACCACATCATATGGGGAGCAGAGGAGTATCAGGAGCTGCGCATTCGTCACACCTCTGGCGCACCCGATCGTTGGATCGAGCAAGCTCGCCCCGCGATTGAGCAAATGTCCAAATCAAGCGCGATCGGTATCACGGAAGCGCTGCGTGCCGCTCAGGCGAAGCGGATAGAGAACGTCGATGAGTTCCTCCTAAACCGCTTTACGAAGTCTCAGACTTCAGCGATCAAAGCGGCGCACATGGCGGATGAACAGCGGCCGATTGAAACCTTGTGGGATGTCGCGACAGGCGTCACCGCCTACGCCCGCGAGATTCAGCACACCAACGACCGGGTGAGCCTGGAGCGCGAAGCCGGTAAGGTGCTCAAGCTCGCGGCTTAAGACCGCCAACCACTGAACCGGGCGATGGCGCCCGGTTTCTTTTTGAGGGAGAATCGACGATGAGTGCAAACCCCGACTTGACTGTCAAACAGAAGAAAGCCGCGAAGGAACTACGCGCCAAACGTCCGATGTGCATACCGGGAACGAACGCCATTATCAGCGCTAAAGAAGCTAAGGTGTGGCATGATGAGGTAGCAACCGCGGGGGTAACCTTAAACGTGACCACCGATCAACTATCGGCCTTTTGTGATGCATGTGGAGTGGCAGACTGATGAACCGCTATCTCATCATTACCCCGCAGTGCGCCTACTTCGTCAGCGCAGTCGATATCGCCAGTGCTGCGCTGTTGGCGTCAATCTGGAATAGCTGTCGCATAATCAAATGGATGGTACAGAATGAAGAAATGTCATCATAAGATCCTGCTGATTCGCACCGAACGCGATCGCTGCTCATGGGTGGAATGCGTCGATCAATGCGGAGTAAGCGGTCCTAAGAAGCATTCCGTCACGCTGGCGCTGTGCGCCTGGATACTCTTTCTCGCTAACGATCACCCGAAACGGCGTAAGCATGCCAAACCCAACCACTGAAGAGGTGATCTACTACCGGCAGGCTAACTGCCAGCATGCATTCGCAAAAGGAATCACAGACGCTACGCCGCAGTGCGTGCATTGCGGATTGAAGGAAAACGAGTATACGCCGCAACTAAAGCTATGCTGAACTTTATCCGCTGTCCATTTTGCGCCGGCCACGAATCAATCAGCGCAGAAGCTGCTAAGTCAATCGAGCTGATGATTCATCGTTGGCTAGAGACCAATGTGGTGAGGGATCACCTAGCCGCCGAATTGGAGAACATTCGCAACGCAATATTGAATCAGCAAGAGCGAGCACCCCCAGAAGAGAAGCTACCGCTATGCCCCACTCCGCAAAAGCGCAAGTACTCCAATCTTGAACACGCTCACCATGACGCAGTACGCTGGAATCAGCATCCGTACGAATGCGTCTGCACCTATGTACACCTCTCAAAACAGACGCCAACCGAGCATGCAGCGAAAATTAATACCCCCGCGGCAAGCGCCGATGAGTTCGAACCCATTGATCCCTTGCTCCGTTAGTGATAGCGTCTGATCCCCATCAACGATAGGAACCCCATGACAACCACAAAGAACGCCATCGCGAAATGGCTCCGCCTTGCATCCCCCGATCAGGCCCGCACGCTGGCTAAAGCCGCTAGCACTTCCGTGCCACATCTGCGTCATATCGCCGCTGGGCGCCGTGGGGTATCGGCGGAGCTGGCGCAGCAACTAGCGAGCGCTAGCAAAACGCTCAAAGTCAAGGCACTGCTCCTCGATCAACGATTGCTATGCGTGGCTTGCGGGGTGTGCCCGATCGTGGATAAGCGTAAAGCCAAAGTAGCCGCCTAGCTGCTGAACATCGGTGGGGCCATTCCAGGAATATGTCCAGTTTGGATGGTCCCTTTGCATTATTCCGCGGGGGTCCAAAGATCCCCATTACGAGAAGTGGAACGAACGGCCGATCGATCTAGAGACGGCCGCCGGGATCGATGGCGCGGGCCTGCTCCATGTCCAGAGCCAAACGTGCGCCCTAGATATCGACGATCTATCCGCCGCGCGCCTATGGCTCGCAGAACGCGGAGTTGATGTGGATGCCCTTCTTCAGGCGCCGGATGCGGTCAGGATCAGTTCCGGCCGTCCAGGGCGGGCAAAGCTTCTCTATCGGCTCAAGAGCCCGCTGCGCACGTTTAAACCGAAAGGGAGCGGCATAGAGCTGCGCTGCGCCAATCTGCAAGGCCGCTCGGTCCAGGACGTATTGCCGCCCTCGATCCATCCAGACACCAAGAAAGCCTATGAATGGGTCTATGGGGAGCCACTGACTGGGGATTGGGGCCGGTTGCCAGCCATACCAGCCACCTTGAAGGCCGCTTGGAAGGCGCTGATCGATGAAGCTCCAGCGCATACCAACGGCCACGCCAAAGAGCCCGTTGATATCGCCTTGGAGAAGCTCCACGTCTGGATTGTAGGGCAAGACCCTAACGCCGAATACGATCAATGGCTCAAAGTCGGCATGAAGCTGCATCACGCCACCGAGGGGGCGGAAGAGGGGCTGGCCATCTGGGATAGCTGGAGTTCGAAGGCCACACGCATCCGCAAGAATGGCCAGGCGTCCTACTATGCGGGCGTGTGCCGGCCGCATTGGGTCTCCTTTTCCAGCCCTAAAGGCAAGGTGGTGGCTACCCTCGATAACGAGCTGCCGGCGGATGCGGATGAGTTTGAAACGGAAACCATGCCCGATCCGGAGACAATCGCTAAGGCCGCGACCGAAGCCAAGGCGCGGGAAACCGTTAAGCAGCAAAAGTTAGACGCCATCGCCAATCTGGAGAAACGAGTTGTCTATGTGCTGGCATCGGAGAAGTATTTCGACACGGTGCGCCATCAATTGATTGGCAGCGATTCAGCGATTGAACACCAATTTACCGCCCTCATGCCGCGGATTAAAGGCACGCGGATCAACCCGGTTAAGGTGCTCAAGCAGAGCACTAGCAAGCGCTTGGTGGAGGGGCTAGGCTTCCACCCTGGAGAGGGCGCACTATTCACGGTAGGCGATGATACATTCGCCAATCTCTACCGCAATCGGCTACCGAAGCCTTTGGAGCCAACGACTGAAGAAGTCAAGAAGATCGAATGGATCTTTGATCGGATCGACGACCCGATCTATCGACAATGGCTCAAGCAATACTTTGGCCATGTAGTACAGAAGCCCGCAATCAAGATCAAAACCGCGCCGCTGATATGGTCAGAAATCGAGCGCAACGGCAAAGGAACATTAGTAAAGACCATCCCTTCGTTATTGGTGGGTCCAGGGTTTTCCAACGACGTGGATTATCCGGTACTGAATAGCGATTTCAATGACTACATCATAGGCGCTTGGCATGTGAACCTGTCCGAATTCCGCGCGGGTACCCGCGGCGAACGGACCATGATAAACAACAAGCTCAAGGCATACATTGCGGATGATGTGGTGACGGCACATCCAAAGGGCGGCCGGGCATATACCATGCCGAACCACTTTTTTATGACCGCATCCAGCAACGATGAGGATGCAGCGTCGATCAGCAACAATGATCGACGTTGGGGCATCCATGAAATGAAGGTACCGGAGTTCACTGAAAGCGAACGCCAATGGATCTACTATCAATTCTTATTGCAACCAAGAGCGGCAGCGGTCCTGCGGCATTACTTTTTGCATGTCGATTTGGAGGGGTTCTATCCGGCGGGGTCGCCGCCGATGACGGAAGCTCATAAGCAGATGGCAGCAGCATCTACGCCGATCGATGTAGAGCTGCTAACAACAATGTTTGAGGAGCGGGCTGAGTTTTTTGCAAGGGATGTCGTGCTGACAAGTGAAGTGGTTACGCACGTACAGCGAACATTACGCTATATCTCACCTACAAGAATTGGTCGCGTGCTAGCCAAGCCACCGTTTAACGGCAGCCCCAAAAGGCTACGAATAAAAGACAGTTTCTATCGAGTAATCATTGTGCGCAACCATCAAAAATGGGAAGCAATGCCTCATAATGAAATAATGGAACATATAAACGGGGGTGACGATGATATTGACTTGCTAAGCTAGGTAGCATGTGCTAGTTTCCTCAACTCATTTTATCAGGAGATTTTATGTCAGAAGCAAGCAGAGCGGCAGCGTTGCAGCACGCGGCCATGATCCATCAGGGGAGCGGCGATCCGGTCGCAGCGTTGGAGACCGCGGAAGCGTTTCATTCCTTCATCACAGGGGGTTACGGAGCCGCGGAGCCCGCGCCGGCGGCCAAGCCCAAAGTGCCGGCCAAACCCGCAACGGTGACGAAGCCTAAGGTCGCGGCCAAACCGGAGCCGGAAGTCGAACCCGATGCGGATGCGGTCACCAAGGAGCAAGTGGGCGAAGCCATTGAGGCGATGTTGAACGCCGACATGCGCAAGCAGGCGGTGGCCCTCTTCAAGAAATACGGGGCGACCTCGCTGTCCAGCCTCGCGGAAGAGAACTACGCGGCGGTCAAGGAAGCGGCCGAAGGCTTGCTGCTCAACGCGTGAACTGATAGCGGCGCACTGCGTTGGCCGCTATTTTCTTACAAGGATTGAAATGGGTAAAGCTTCCGAACATTCCGTTTTTGCATTCTCCGCTTCGAGCCGATGGATTCCATGTCCTGGATCGATGGCCTACCCCGAGAACACCGCGGACGGCGATGACGCGGGGGTGTATGCCGACGAAGGCACAGCCGCCCATAAGCTCGCCGCGATCTTGCTGAAAAGCAAAACGAACATGGTCGCCGAAGACTGGATTGGCAAAGTTATCAAAGGCGGCAATCGGGAATTTGAAATTACCGAAGAGTTTGCGGGCCACGTGCAAACTTATGTGGATGATGTCAAGCGGCGCGCGATCGGCGGATTTTTGATGGTGGAGCAACGCGTCACGCTTGAAGGCGTTGAGGGATTTGACGAATCGAACTATGGCACTAGCGATGCCATCATTGCTTTTAGCGGCGTTGCGGACGGTATAAGCGATAAGATCCACGGCGTGGTGATTGATAAAGTCTACGGCGTAGTGGAGGATTTAAAATTCGGCATGGGCGAGAAAGTCTACGCTTGGGAGCAAGCCAAGCCGGACGATCCGTTCACCATGACGATGTACGGCGATACTCCTGGCGATTCTCAGACGGTAGTTCCAAACTATCAGTTGATGATGTATGCACTCGCGTGCCTCGCTGATATCCGTCTTTTGATTGACGATCCTAAGTTCATACGAATCGTCATCAATCAGCCGCGTATCGGCAACCTCTCAGAGCTGGATGTGCCGATCGCGGTCCTGGAGCGCTTTGGGTTGTTCGCAGCCAAGGCACTGTATGTCGCTACGGTTGCTAAAACACGCGGGGTAGAAAAAACAGAATTAATGCTAAGCGATTACCTTAACCCCGGTGAAAAGCAATGTCGATGGTGTCGGGCTCTCGCGCGCTGTCCGGCGGCCGCCAAGCGAGTTCAGGAGGAGACATCCGCCGGCTTTGATGTGATCGCCGAGGAGCCGCCAGTCGTGCCAGTTGACTCCAAGCGGATCGCAAAGGCCATGCTCGCAGTACCCTTCGTATCCGATTGGTGCCGCGCGGTGATGGCTGAAGCCAATCGACTGGTAGCTGCTGGCATCGATGTCATAGGACCGGATGCTAAGCCGTACAAATTCGTTGAGGGCAAGCTAGGGGATCGAAAGTGGACCGACAAAACCAAGGCAGAAACGGCGCTTGTCGGAGTGTTGGGACCGAAAGCTTACAAGCCACAGGAAATTCTTACGGCTGCGGGCGCTGCGAAGGTCCTAGACAAGAAAGCCACCAAGGCGCAATGGAACGATGTTTTCGTTCCGTTGATCGGGCGTGACCCTGGCAAGCCGGTACTTGTCCTTGGCAGCGATCCACGGCCGCCGTTTAGCGGTGTAGCGGACAGCGATGAATTTGAAGAGGTGGCAGAGTGAAATACGTCATGGTCAAGTGTCGCGATTGTGACGGCTCCGGAGAGATTGCCGGCGGCAAATGCGTTTGGTGTTTTGGACTTGGCAAAGTGGAAAAGCGTGTGCTACCCTCTGCTTCGCGCTCGCAGACGTTTTTTAGGGGCGCACTCATAACTACAGCTCGCAAAGGAACAAAACGATGAGATTTCGACTACTCGATGTTCGCCAGTCTTTCATGTGCTATTGGACCGCCGAACCCTTCCCCGATAGCTTGGACAAAACCCCCTACTACAGCGGAACCTATCTGCTCACCCCGGATTCGCTGCTTCAGTATCAGGACGACAAGGGCAAGCCGGTTGGTAAGAAGGTGCCGGCCAAGGATGAGTTGGAGGCGATCTGCGTCAAGCTCACCAATGAGAAATGGCAGAAGAAAGGTCCGGCGATTTTGAAAGCCATCAAGATGACCGGGAAGATCTTCTTCCGGGACGGCGATACCAAGCCGGACTACGATGGCTTTCCCGGAACCTACTTCATTTCCGCCCGCTCGAAGGTGCGCCCCAGCTACTTCGATCAGCAAAAGCAGGAGCTGACGGAGGAGCAAGGCTTGCTCTATAGCGGCTGCTACGTGAATGTGAACCTGGAGGCGTACCCCTACACCAAGGGCAACAACGGCCTAGGGGCGCGTGTACGCGGCGTTCAGTTGCTGCGTAAGGGCGAAGCCTTCGGTGGTGGCGGGCCGCCGGCCTCCGACGATGAGTTCGATGAGATTGACACTCCGGAAGATGAAGAGGAGACCGCTGACGATTTGATGAGTTAACCGAGTCCCGCCCGCGCACCGAACCAAGTGGTAGCCTCTGTACAGGCCGGTGCGCGGGAAATGGGCTAGGGGGAGCGAACATGAACGATTTAATTTTACAAAGCAAAATTTCCAGTCTTGAGGAGGCGATCAAGAAAGCAACGGAAGCCGCGAGCAAGCTGTTGCGCTGCGCCGAGTCAATCTCCAATCCGCAGTATGTCGTCACCATGGAAGGCCAGCAGCTCGAAATCCTGGCTGCCGCTCATACCGCTGGCGTCATCACCTTACGCGTCAAATCGCCATTTGCAACTACCGCATATGAGGCTAATCAGAAGGCTCTGGCGGAGCAAGTACGACGCTTTCGGGAAGAGGGGAAAGCACTAACCGCAGAACAGGCGCGGAGGCTTGGCTTCGATGTTTAGCAACAACATCGATGAGAATTGCGAAACGATCAAAGAGCTGCTCCGTGGCTTGCCGCCCTCAGCGCGCGGCCGGGCGAAGAAGGCAGCCGCGACGATTGAAAAGGTCTTCGTCGGGCTCCAGCGCAACAACCCCAAAGACGGTGCAACCGCCTTGGGCGCGGCATTTGCGATCTACATGATCGGCGCGCGAATCGTGGAGCAAGCCAAGGAAGGCGGCAAAGAGCACGAAAACTTGATTCAACTTTTATCCTAGGAGATTGCTGATGACCCTCATGCTCGTATCTTCCCCCTGCGATGTCGCCAGCGCGATCGCTGCGCTTCAAGCGCTAGGCTATACCGTCACCTCTGGCAGCACCATTACGACCGGTACGCCGACTCCGCCAATTGTTACTCCGCCCAATCCCGCGTTGCCAGTAACCGGCCCCGGCGTGATCTATGCCGATGGCAAAATGCTCTGGCCCGGCGATTGGTCGGGAACTGGCATGACCATCAACTATGCGGATACGACGCAAGTGCCGGGCAAGACAGTCGCCTCCATGAAGCCCAACACCCCATGGGCGTATTGGCTTCCCTACATCCTGCACATGGCAACCGCACCGTTCAAAAACTTGGTTATCAAGTTAAAACCGGCGATGAGCGGGCAGAGATTCAGCGTCGCGATCTACACCTCAACAGGATCAACTACGGACATTGTGGTGGGCGGCATCAACCCGATCCCTACCAGCATGGAGAGTGCGCCGGATGCAGACGGTGTGGTGACTTTCACGATCCCCCTGACGGCACTCAATGCCGCCAATATCGACTGCTACAAGATCATGGTCCAGGACCAATCAGGGCTTACGGGCGACATTTGGAGCGTAGAGTACGCAGCATTCGTATGATAGCGCGCTTCGCCATGGTGGGTATTTGCATTCTGTATCTGCTGATGTTTGTCTTCACCATGGGTTTGATTGTAGCGATTGAGACGGTCACTAAGAAAAAGACGCGGTAGATAACGGCATGCGGCTCTGGCTGGACAGTGAAACGCGGAGCCGCGTGCCCATTCGACAGGGTAACGTCAAGTACGCAACCCAAGTCGAAATGACGATGATCCAATACGCGATCGATGACGGCCCTATCGTCATCATCGATATGCTGTCCAAGAAGGCGGCATGGGTCCGCGAGCAAAGACTTAAGCTCCTCAAAACGGCAATTCTGCGAGCCCAAGAAGTCTGGGCGCATCAAGCCGAATTTGACCGCACGGTACTCGACGCCACTAAGACGCTAGAAATCCCCGAAGCTAAATGGCGCTGCACAGCGGCGCTCAGTCGAATGCATGGTCTTCCTGGAGGTTTGGACAAGCTCTGTACCATCTTCAAGGTGCCGGAGCGCTTTGCCAAACTCAAGGGCAAGGATATCGGCGAAGTCTTCTGGAAGCCTAATAAAAAGGGCGCGTACAACACGCCTGAGACGCACCCCAAAGAATGGG
>Ga0210403_10000384_pt1 | contig 47361 bp, 39 predicted proteins | sample IncBWC19MmetaG_FD_150863 | JGI IMG/M metagenome (GOLD analysis project Ga0210403, IMG submission 150863) | Forest soil microbial communities from Barre Woods Harvard Forest LTER site, Petersham, Massachusetts, United States - Inc-BW-C-19-M | ecosystem: Environmental > Terrestrial > Soil >...
CAAGTGGAACCCTAACCTCAAACGGCGTTCTAACCACTACTCTCACCATTCTTGCAAGCTCCAGACCAGCTCTCATCACTCCCCCGTACCGCGTAAGGCTCTCTCTGCCGCCCAACTTGCTCGTGGAAGTTGCGGGCTTGTATTTGCTTCTCTTCATGCTTTGGTTTCGCATAAACACTCGGCCATTTCATCCATGCCGGCAGCCCGTATATTCAATTCTTGTCACATTCGTTCTTGTCTTTCTTGTTGCAGAGAGTGTCGCGTGCGGCGGCGGAGGTCCCTCCGGACCACCTGCACCGACAGTCTCTCTGCGGGCCACTCCCAGTTCCATTACCGCCGGTAGCTCGTCCACATTGACCTGGAATTCCAGCAATGCCACTCAGCTTTCGATTGCGCCAGGTGTGGGTTCAGTGTCACTTCAGGGATCGACCGTTGTGGTTCCCGCGAGTTCCACCACTTACATCGTCACCGCGATTGGTGCTGGAGGTTCCGCGACCGCCAGCGCCCCCGTCACGGTTACTTCTCCTCCGCCCGTGGTTGTCACCGTAACCGTGCAGGCTTCCTCTCCAAGCGTCACGGTTACTCCCGGATACGTTACCGTCACAATTCCTTCCCCATGAAACCAATTACATCGATATGGCTCAGGTTTGTGGCGGCCACTGGATATTCCGTAGCTCGGCCGCAGCCTCCCCTGGGACGAATCCAGTCCCGTGGTAGATTTAGGCCATGCGCGCGGAAATTGAAGAGGCTGTGCAACTGATGCAGCGTGGGGATGACGCGAGTGTGGAACAGGCGCTCGCATTGCTGCAAAATACCGTCTTTTCCTTCAGCATGCGCGTCTGCGGGCAGCGCGAGGATGCCGAGGATACTATGCAGGAGGTCTTGCTGAAATCCGTACCACAATTGTCCAAATTCCAAAGTCCAAAAGCCCTCCTGGTATGGCTCTACAAAGTCGCGAAGAATCGCTGTCTGATGACTCGCCGCAAAAGCAAATTTGCTCCTGCGCAAGAGCTTTCACTCGACCAACTCATGCCGGATCGCCATGAACTGGAACGGCTCACGGCAGATGGCAGAATTGATCCGGAGGCATTCGCGATTCGCAGCGAGGAAGCGTCCCGGCTGCGCGATGCGGTTCAGAAATTGCCTCCGCAGTATCGCATCGTGCTGGTTCTTCGCGACATGGAGGGACTCACCGATGAAGAGGTGGCCGAGATCACCGGAGTGCGCTCTGGGACTGTGCGTGTACGACTACACCACGCTCGCCTGTTTGTGAGGAAGGAATTGATGCGGATGTGGATGCCGCGTGGCGAAAAGAGGGCTCCTGCAAAGACACAATCGGGTGCGCAGCTTCGTCCCGCGCGTTGCAAAGCCATGTTCGCTGAATTGTCGGATTACCTTGACGAACAACTGGACGAGTCGCTTTGCGAAGAAATTGAGCGGCACATGAGCGACTGCGGTCCATGCCAAGCATTTTTGGCCACGTTGGAAGCCACAATCGAACAATTGCACAAACCGGCCGCGGATAGAGCACTGCCCGAAAACACCTCCAAGCTCCGCAACCAACTGACGCAAGATTACCGGCGCGTCACCAAGGTACTGGGATCCTCCTAGAACACGTTTTCCTTCCAAAAACTTTAAGAAATTCCTGTAACAAATTCCGACTTTCTGCATTTATTCGTGTTCCTTACCGATGAATTTGCAGGAGGCATTCATGATCGCAGCGGAAGCTGAGCTTACTCAAGCATTTAGGCAGCAGCGTCAGTTCCTGGCCCGAACCGGAAGCGGCCATCATTTGATCCTGGACGACACGGCAGGCGGAACAGGCGCCAAGCCAATCGAGATGCTCGCCGGTTGCACCGCATTCGATGTCATCACCATTCTTCGGCAAAAATACCACCAAAAGATCACCGGATATCGGGTGCGCGTGGAGGCCGAACAGGCGGAGCGTCTACCACAGGTGTTCACCGCGATTCGAATCCATCACGTGGTCACCGGTGTTGGAATCGACGAAGGGGCGTTGGAGGAGGCCATCCGGCTCTCCGAAGACAAGTACTGTTCCGTGGGTGCGATGCTGCAAAAGACAGCCACCTTCCAGACCACCCACGAAATCGTCGAGGACACGACAGCGTGGATACACGCGGCTGAGGCGGCAGGAGTGGAGCATTGAGTCTTCGTCGCCATTTCGCTATTAGCTTTGTCGTCGGCACCGCGCTTCTCGCCGCGGCTTCTGCGCAGAGCTCTCCGGCTCCACTAACGCTACAGGATGCAGTAAGGATCGCCCTCGAAAAGAATCCACTGCATAAGGCGGCACTTGCAGATACACGCGCCGCATCGGCGGACATCAAAACCGCACGATCATTACTGCTTCCGCACTTGTCTTTCTCTGAAACAGCCACGCGAGGAGATGATCCGGTCTAAGTCTTTGGCAGCCGCCTGCGACAGCAACGTTTCACGCAAGCTGACTTTGCGCTGAATCGCTTGAACAATCCGCTGCCTTTCGGAAATTTCTCCACGCGTTTCGGTGGAACCTGGAATCTGTTCGATTCCTTCGCGAGTTGGCACGGCCTGACGCGGGCACGGGTGATGGACGAGGCTGCCAAACGCGACTTGGGCCGCACGGAACAAGAAGTCGTTTTTCAGGTTACCCGAAGTTATTACGAGGCATTGCTGGCCGCAAGACAGTTGGACGTGGCCGAAGATGGCTCCAAGACTGCGCAAGCGATTGTCGAGCGCAGCCAAGGACGCTTTGAAAGCGGCTTGGTCGTTGAATCCGATCTATTGACGGCAAAGGTGAGACTCGCGTCCCGTCAACAGGAACTGATCCGCGCGAGAAATAATCAGGCTCTCGCACTCGCCCAATTGAACGCGGCCATGGGACTACCGATTGATTCATTATTCGATTTGACTCAGCCATTGTCCGAGCCCAAGCTCGCTCCGCTTGTTCTCCAGGACTTGGAGTCTCTGGCATTAACCAGTCGTCCAGATCTGAAACGCATCACCGCAGAACAAGGCGCTCAACGCGAAACGGTATCGATGGCAAAATCCGCGTTCGGTCCCCAACTCAATGCCTTAGCGAAACGGCTGAATTCCAAGCTATGAACTGATCTCGAAAGACCCCAACGACAATCGGGGTCTTCGTGTTTCTTGCCTCGCAGTTCGGACTGAGCGTGAGTTCGGCGGCGGGACGTGCAGGAGATTTTCTGATGAGTTTGATATGTCGGCATTTTGTTGGAACAAACCGGCGTGATGACTTCATTTCGTAGGGGATTGGCCTTGGCCGGATCAAACTTACCCGCATTTCGCAATTCTCAGTTGAACCTAATTCAAGTTCAAAACCCCGAGAGAGGAAGTCCAAATTCCACGTGCAATTTTCCAAAAGACTACCGACCACAAGCCCTCCCCTAAGGCATTGATATTAAACAACTAAGACTGCTTGACATACCAGGATTCCAACCGCTGAACTCCGCCCCGGCAAGCAACTTCTCTACCCCTTCCTTTCCTATGGTGCGATCGCGCCCCTAGGTGTATATTGTTCGTGCTCGGAGTATTCCCCAAGCCTTTCAGGCGGGCTCCGAGGAAGCAGTGATTCGATCGGCCGAACCGTCCCAGGATCACTAAAACGGATTCGCCGCTTTCCCCCCAGAGTCGTAGAGAGGTGCCGGACACGAGTGTGTGTTCCGGTGAATAACTTATGCCTTCTTCTCTTATAGCGGGGCGGTACGAACTCCAAGGGCAACTCGGTGAGGGCGGTATGGGTGTAGTTTGGCGCGCCCTCGACGTCAAGACCGGCGGTTCGGTCGCCATCAAACTCATGAAGGACATGTCCGACCCTATTGCGGTCGATTTGTTCACCAAGGAATGGAGAGCCCTGGCCGAGATCTCTCACCCGAATATCGTGGAAGTTCGGGATGTGGATGTCATTGAGGAAAACGGTCAGAAGAAACCATTCTTCGTGATGCCACTGCTGCGCGGTACCACGCTGGCTGACCTGATCGCTGACGCCAGCGCGCGCTTGACCGTGGAGCGCGTCGTGGAGATTGCGGTGCATGTGTGCCGGGGATTGCAGGCCGCACACCAACGAGGTCTGATCCATCGCGATCTGAAGCCAAGCAACATTCTGGTCATGGAAGATGACAGCGCGAAGATCATCGACTTCGGCGTGGTTCACCTGGCAGGATCAAAGTCGGTCACGGGGCAGAAGGGTACGTTCCAGTACATGTCGCCAGAGCAGGCCATGATGAAGGAGATTACCCCGGCATCGGACTTGTTCTCGATGGGCATCATCCTCTATGAGGCACTAACACGGCGGAAACCGTTCGCCCGCAATACCGTCCAGGACACGATGGAAGCGTTGCTCAAGTTCGTGCCGCCGGCCGTGTCGGAACTGAACCCGAACGTCAACATGTCGTTGAGCCGGGTGGTTCACAAATGCCTGGCCAAGCAACCGATTCACCGCTTTACAAGCGCGCGCGATCTCGCCGACGTCTTGCAAAAGGCAGTTCGCAATGAACCGGTGTTTGATACGGCCAAAATCGAACAGCGCATCGAGCGCGCCAAGGCTGCCTACAAGTCAGGGGACGAGGGGTTTGCGTCTGAGATTCTGGCAGAACTTGAGGCGGAAGGGCATCTCGACCCGCGCATCACTGTGCTACGAATGCAGATTGAGATGGCCGCGAAGGCGAAGAAAACCCGTCAACTGCTGGAAAGTGCACGGGCGCGGATGGAGCAGGATGAGATTCCTTTAGCGCTGGACAAGATCCGCGAAGTACTGGAGTTGGACCCCGAGAATCCAGATGCGCTGGCCATGCGGCACGCGATGGAAAAGCAGCGCAGCGAGAGCCAAATCGCCAAGTGGCTGGAGCTGGCACAAACGCACCTGAACAATCGCGACTTTGGAGCGGCAAGGAGTGCGGCCAAGGAAATGCTGGCCATTAATCGTGCCGACCCGCGGGCCATGGATCTTCTGGAGAAGATCGAGTCCACGGAAACGGAAGCCAAGAGGATTCGAGAGCAGAAAGAGCAGCTCTACACCTCAGCTTTGAAGGCATATCAGAACGGCGAAATCTCGACGGCGCTCAGCAAGCTGGAGCGCTTGTTCTCGGTAGCCCAGTCCAACCCGAACGCAGCGATTCCAGAACGTGAAGCCGTCTACCAGAGCTTTTATAAGGAAGTGCGGTCGGAACGCGACACCATCCACGGCGCGCTTGAAGACGCGCAACGCCAATTCCGCGAGAAGGATTTCGCCGGCGCTATGGCCGTATGCCGCGACCTTCTGTCGAAGTATCCCAATGACGGCACCTTTCAGGCCCTGAAGATCCAAATTGAGGATGCGGAGCGCCAGGAGTTGTCGTCCTATACCGCCGAAGTTTCGAAGAGGCTTGAGGCGGAGCGCGACCTTGACCGGCGAGCCAATATTGTTCGCGAAGCCTGCGAACGTTATCCGAATGAAGTCCAGTTTGCGCAACAGCTCAAGTTGGTGCGCGAGCGGCGCGATCTGGTGAACTCCATCGTAGTAAAAGCGCGGCAGTATGAAGAGCGCGGGCAGTATGCCGAAGCGATCAGCCAGTGGGACATCCTGCGCAACATCCATCCGGACTACCCCGGCATTGCTTTTGAGATGGAGCAATGCAAGAAGAAGCGCGATCAGCAGGGGCGAGACGAGGAACGTTCACGCCTGGTGAACGAAATCGACGGATTAATGAAGGGCCGCTCTTACGCCAAGGCTATCGAATACGCGACTTCTGCCCTCCAGGAATTCCCGGGTGACGCTGAGATCTCAGGACTGCGGACTCTCGCGGAGCAGGGACTGGAGCGCAGCAAAGAGTCGCGGCGTTTGTTCGACGAGGGTCAACGATGCGTCGAGCAGGGGGACCTGCTCAGGGCAACCGAACTATTGCGCAACAGTATGAATCTTGATCCACGCGCCCCCGGTCTGCGTGATGCGGTCATCAACGTTCTGGTTGAACGTGCGCGGGCGTTCGGTGAAGACAACTGGCAACACGCGGAGCCTCTGAGTCAGGAAGCCAGTGAACTCGACGCGAATCACGCCGCAGTACGAGCATTGCGCTCTAATATCGCAGACGCAAAACGCAAAAACTTCGTTGTTCAGTGCCTGACTGAATGCCGCTCATTAGTCGCTGCCGGACAAGTGAACGAGGCCGCACAACAAATTCGCGCGGCGCGAGAGGTATATCCCAATGATGCTCGCCTGGAACAGTACGAAGCGAGTCTACAAAGGGAAATGAACGAACTCCTGCGCCAGGAACAAAGACGCAAAGACCAGACGGCGCTTAGCGAGAACCGGCGACTGGCGGAGCAGAATCCTGATCGCGCGAGCCTGCGGGCAGTTTTGGAGAAATCGTACGCGATCCGTGCCCAGCATCCCGACGATCCAGAGATCGCGCGGACCGTCTCGGAGATAGAACTGGCTGTCAAGAACGTGGCGAAGGTCGAGGATGTAAAACAGGTGCTATCCGTCGGGCCGGCCCTTACCGGCACCAATGGCTGGCGGGCAACGATGGTCCAGCAAGCAGCCGGACAATCGATGCCACGTACCGCGGACAAGAAGGGCCCGCAACTGGTCGACAAAACTGCCACTGCAACGAAGACAGCAAAACCGACTGCGCGGCCGAAATCCAGCTTCCATACTTTCACGCACGAGTTGGAAGCCCTTGCGCAAAACGTCCAGGGGAGACTGCTTGCGCTGGCGCGTCCGGGGGGCAAGTGGTCCGGTGTAAGGCTGGGAACCGCGGGCGCGGTCGTGATCCTGTTACCCGTGCTCGCGTATCTCGCTTTTCACTTGCCGAGCATGTCGAAGAGGAGCGCGGAAGCGCAGCCCGCAGCAACTGTCACGATTACCACCGATCCTGCCGATTCCTCCGTTACGAGCGAAGGCGGAGCGGTCGCCAACGGGGCAGTTGCGATCGGTACAACGATCGAAGTCAGTCACATCGGCTACAAGACCAGGCAAGTACAAATTCAGCACGACAGCGATGGAAAAATATCGCTCGAGCCGGAACCGTTGCACATGTCGGTTCACGCGTCAGGAACTACAGGAAGCGCTGAAATCGATGGGCAAAAGGTCGCCGATCTTACGGACGGCTCTCTGGAATACGCCCTAAGTCCCGATGGTACTCTCCACAAACTGACGGTCACCGCGGATGGCAAACAACTGCTTACGGTTTATGTGCAAGTTTCGCCGGGCCAACAGCCTCGAGTCACGGGTTTCGATGCGAATGATCTTCTAGCTATAACGAGCTTGGGCAACCACGCGACGCTATATGGCGCCAGCAATCTGGGGAACGCTCAAATCGGCGACCAGAGCGCCACGATCAATCCTACAGGAGCACCTTTCACGCTGACCGATCAGAGCCACGATGTAGTTTTTGGAAAGGGTGACGATCAGGGGAGCGCATCGATCGACATTTCCAACGCTCCCGCCCTCATGGTGCAATCGCTCACCGGCGCAGGACGCGTCTTCATTACGACGAATGCGGACAAGGCCGTCCTCAGCGTGGACGGATCACCTATGCCTCGGCAGAGCCGCGGATGGACCGTGAGTAAGGCACCCGGTGCCCACAAATTCACGCTATCCGCAGAGGGTTTCGAAGCTCAGTCGTGGACCATGGCCATACAGCGTCGTGGAGTCGTGAACAAGAATGTAACCCTACGCGCCAAGGCAGCAGCCGCGCCGCCATCGACAGCAGGTCTTACCATAGCCGGAGGTACTCCGGGAGCGGACGTCGCCCTCGATGGCAAGAAAGTTGGGGAACTGGATTCGGCGGGTAACCTCTCTCTTCCAAATGCTGTCGCTCTGGGCAAACATACAGTTGGTCTGACGAAACCGGGCTACGAAGCGCGGGAGTTCGAAATCACGATCAGTCCCAGCGCTCCGGGCAAACCTTTAGCCGACGCGCAAATCTCTAAGCCGCTGCTTTCGTCATCCATGGCGGGGCTGGCGTTCGACGTAACGACCAAGGGAGCCACGGTAAAACTCCGCCGCGTCGGCGACGCACAATTCCGGGACGTAAATTCTTCGGAAAAGATTCAGTTGCCCCCCGGACAGTACGAGATTGTGGCGGAGGCAACCGGGTATCAACGATTTACAACTACGGTGAACCTCGGGAAGGAAGAGGTTACCGTTCCTGTGAATTTGGCGACGGTTCCCGACTACGAATTCGAGGACGCACACCAGGTCTCTCACGAAGGCGCGTGGCTGAAGTCGAAAGTGCCAGGAAAGTTCATCAACCTTAAACCGGGCCTCCTGCGCGAAAATATTGTCTTTTCCCGGCCGGGCAAGACGCTGTTCTGGGACAAGAAAGTTGAGTGGATGATCGAGGATCCGGCGCATCACTCCAGAGTCCAGTATTCCCTCGAAGGCGGGAAGTTGGTCCGGAGGCTGGTGGTTGGACAGGATACATCGAATCAGAAAGAAGCGAAGGTCGATGCCCAGTCTGCGGGGCAGAAGGATTCGCTATCGTTGCACATCCGGGTTGACGGTGGACAGGTGCGGATCACCAACGACAAGGGAACTATTCTCGACGAATTCACGGCTCCCGGTCAGGATTTTTCAAGCGGCCGGATAGCGATTCGAAGCGATTCGCTTTTTGTGGTTCGGAGCAATAACCAGTAGGAATACCGACGGTTTCTACGTCACTCTGGCAGGGCCCAGGCGAACAATACACCGCCGCTGCTCATCAGTACATATTGACGCCCGTCAAGTTCATAGCTTGTGGGAGAACTGACGATGGACGCCCCGGAACCGGCGTGCCACAGCGTCTTGCCGTCTCTCGAATCAAGCGCCAGGAAATTTCCCGATGCATCGCCGGTGAACGTAAGACCCGAATCGGTCGTCAACACTCCCGCTCCCGAACCACCGGGTCCGACTTCATGACTCCATCGGATTTTGCCGGTCTGATAGTCGATCGCTTCGATGACTCCCTTGCCCCAGACGCCGTAGTCAGCTCCGGCCCAGCCGTAGACTCCATCTGCAGGTTTGGCGAAGTAGATGCTCCAGCTCGGGTGGGCATCCACGATGAACAAGCCGTTCTTGGTGTCAAAACTTGGGGAACGATAGTTGGTCATCCCGCCTTCGTCAGGAGCGATCAGGCGTCCGTCGGGGGCAGGCTCCTTTGCGGGATTTGGAATCGGGCGGCCTTCCTTGTCGATTCCGAGTGTCCAATTTACCGGACCGTATGGAACTGTTAAGAGGCTTTTCCCGTTTGTGCGATCGAGCACAAAAAAGTAGCCGTTGCGGGAACTCTGCATGAGCATCTTCTTCGGTTCGCCGCGGAAGTCTCCATCAACCAGCACAGGAGTTTCAACGGCATCCCAATCGTGCGTGTCATGCGGAGAGACCTGGAAAGCCCACACCAGCTTCCCTGTCTCCGGATTCAGCGCAACGATGGAGCAGGTGTATAGATTGTCCCCCGGCCGCGTCGAACCGTTCAGAACTGGCGTGGGGTTGCCGGTCCCCCAGTAGATCAGGTTCAGATCCGGATCGTAGGTCCCGGTCATCCACGTCATGCCGCCGGTGGTTTGATTTGGTGTTCCCGCTGGTGGAGTCGAATTCCATTGCCACTGCGTCGTGCCGGTCTCGGGATCTATCGAGCGAATGTAGCCGGTCAGGTTGTCGAAATCTCCGGAAACACCAACTAGTACATGTTGGCCCACCACTAGAGGAGCCATGCTCGTCCAGTATCCCTTCGTGACGTCGGCCACTTGTACGTTCCAGCGAACGGTCCCATCTTTCGCATTGAGCGAAATCAGATGAGCATCGGGGGACAAGAAGTAGAGATAGCCCTTGTACATCGCGACACCGCGATGCCCGATGTGCTCACCCGCACTCCGCGGATGGACATAATGCCATATCTGATGGCCGGACCTGGCATCAACGGCCCAGATATTTTCCGGAACGGTGAAGTAGAGAATTCCATTCACCAGCAGAGGCGACGACTTGATCAACGATGTCTGGTTGGTCTGAAAGGCCCAAGCCAGGCTCAGATTCTTCACGTTTTCCGGTGTGATCTGCTGAAGTGAACTGTGTCGTCGTCCCGAATAATCGCCGTGATATCCAGGCCAGCTGTCGGATGGCGGATGCAAGAGAGTTTGTTCATCGGCTCCCTGCGCAAGCGTCCACAGGGAAAATGCCAAAGCACAAACAAGAGTTAGGAATGCTTTCCTTAGAAAGTTCATTAGCGATTGGATCTTTGACAACGATCTCTCCGGAGAATGTGTTCGCCGCTCACTTTATCGCTGCTCACTTTAATGTTTGCAGATACGCCATCAGGTTGTGGACGTCGTCATCGGTGCACTTGCTGAAGAGATCAACGTGGGCCTCGACCGGTGCGTCCAACTTGTAACGCACATCCCGACTCCGCCAGGATTGATACACTCCCTCGGAGTTCGTGAGTCCAACGGTGAACTCATCGAGATATGCCAACCTTCCGGAGATCTCTTGACCTGACGCGAGCGTCACGGTGACCTTCGACTTGGGGCGCCGCGGATAGAGCATCTGCTCCTCCAATTCCAGGCCCTTGAAGCGCGAAGCTATGCCTGCAAGATCGCCGGTTGGCGAGTGACAACCAGCGCATCCACCAGTTCCTTCGAAATATTTCTTGCCGGCGTCGGCGTTTCCTGTTTGCAAGTCCTCCGGGGCCACTCCTTTACGTCCGCCGTTTCCTCTGCGTCCGCCTTGAGTCTGCGCGGCTTTTTGTTGCGTATGGATAAAAGCAACTAGACTGGCAATCTGTTGGTCTGTGCGATCGAATGCCGGCATTTTGTTGTCCGGCCGACCGCTGCGAACGACAGAACCGATCTTGTCACCGTTAACATCCGCGGCCACCAATTTCGAGCGCGTCAAGTCGGGCCCGCTTTCACCTCCCGTGGCGTCTCGGCCATGGCAAAAGGAGCAATCCTGCCGGAACAATGCCGCACCTTGCTGGACAAGGCTTGCCGGATAATTCTTGCCCTCGCCACTGCTGCGCGGTTTGGCGCTAGTTGAGTTCGGCGTGTTGTGGCTGGTCGTTTGCGCCGCGGCGAACGCGCTTAGTAGCAACAAGACAATAGTCGCGCAGAAGGATCGGGGAAGCGTCATATTCAGTGATCGCCCGCCTGCTGCTCTCGCGCATGAGGAGCCGTGCTGCCCTCAGTCATCCCCAGAACCCACCTGATGGCTTCAAAGTACATCTTGCGGATGTCAGGGTCGCTCCAGGATTCCTCGGTATGGCCGAGGGTCGAGTAGAAGACGCGGCCCTTGCCGTACGTCTTGTCCCAGGCCACGGCAAAATCGTGATCGGCGCGGTGAATGCGCGGATTGTTCTCATAGTTAAGCTTCGCCGGATCGAGGCTGAGCAGAACGTGCACTTTGTCGCGCGACCATTCCTTCGGTTGATAAATTTCGTCCCACTTCACGAACGCGTGCGGAAAATGACGGACCGCCGGAAAGTTTGGGTCTTCGTTGATGATCGGTGCATTGAATGTAGACCAGGGATGCTGATCGAACCACCCGCCGATCATCTCGCCGTATTCCGGCCACTTGTAATTCGTATCGAGCGCGGCGTGAACGCCCACGAAGCCCTTGCCGTCATCCTTGATGAACGACATCATGTCTTTCTTTTGGCTGTCGTCCAGGTCGAGTTCGCCGGTGGTGCTCACAAAAATCAGGGCATCGAAGTAGTCGAGATTCTTAGCATTCCTGCCCGGATCCTTCTTCGTGATCAGTTCGGCGTCGGTGCGCAGGATGGTTTCCCACAGGCCGCTTTCATGCCCAATATCGTAAATCGCCGCCATGGCAGCGGAAATGGAGTCGTGTTCGAATCCCTTAGTCTGGCTGACGACCAGAACGTGCTTGAGATGGATCTTCTTTTCCCGCGGCGGCGGGGGCATGGAAGGATCCGTTTGGGCTGAAACGAGGACGGGCACAATCGAGAAAAGCAGCAAGAGAAACAACAACCGTCGAGGTTGGTGCAAGAGCATTCTCCCAAAGGCGATTCGCGGACTCCACCAGATTCCCACACTGTCCGCATTGCCGCAGGACCCTAAGGTAACATAAGCGACCTGCGATAGAATGGCGGGGCTCTTTTGAGGAGACAGAGGCTATGCGTGTTGGGGTCTTCACTCCGTTGTTATCGAAACTTCCGCTGGAAGCGGTTCTCAAGAAACTCGCCGAACTCGATATTCACACCGTCGAACTTGCGACAGGAAACTACGTGGGCGACGCGCACTGCAAGCTGTCGATGCTGGACAACTCCTCGGCGCTGTCGGACTTCAAACAGGTTCTTAGCGATCACGGCGTTAGCATCAGCGCCTTAAGCTGTCATGGTAATGCGCTGCATCCCGACAAGGCCATTGGGCAGGCACATCGGGAGACGAGTCGCAAAACCATTCTGCTGGCCGAGAAGCTTGGAGTTCCAGTAATGGTGGACTTCTCCGGTTGTCCTGGAGATTCTCCGAACGCGACTGCGCCCAACTGGGTTACCTGCCCATGGCCTCCAGACTTTCGCAAGGTACTGGACTGGCAATGGAACGAAGTGCTCGCGCCTTACTGGATCGAGCACGCGAAGTTTGCTTCTGACCATGGAGTAAAGATTGCGGTCGAGATGCATCCCGGCTTCGTGGTCTACAGTCCCGAGACGATGCTGCGGCTGCGCACAATCGCGGGGAAAAACGTAGGATGCAACTTCGATCCCAGCCACCTCTTCTGGCAAAGTATTGATCCAGTTGAAGCGGTCCGGGTGCTGGGCGACTCCATCTTTCACGTGCACGCCAAGGATACGCAACTGTACCCAACAAACATGGTGCGCTCCGGCGTCCTCGACACCAAGCCGTACACTGACGAACGCAACCGCGCGTGGATCTTTCGCACCTGCGGCTACGGCCATGGCATTGAGTTTTGGAGCGAACTAGTCTCCACACTGCGAATGTTCGGCTACGATTACGTTGTCTCGATTGAGCACGAAGACAGCCTGCTCTCGCCCGGTGAAGGCCTGACGAAAGCGGCGAACTTTCTCAACAACATCGTAGTGCGCGAACAGCCGGCGGCCGCGTGGTGGTCCTGAAGGAACCCTAATGAAAGCAATCAAGACAGCAATCTGCGGTACCGGCTTTATGGGCCGCGTGCACCTGGAAGCGGTACGGCGAGTGGAGTCAGTGGAAGCGGCTGCGGTGGTTGGCCGGAATGCGCAGGCGGTAGAGCGGCTCGCCGCTGGCTTTGCCGTCCCAAAAACAACGACCGACTTCCGCGAGGTGCTGCGCGATAGCGCCATTGACGCGGTCCACATTTGCACTCCCAACGCGCAGCACTTTGCGATGGCAAAAGAGGCGCTGCAGGCAGGCAAGCACGTCCTCTGCGAAAAGCCGCTGACCATAACCGTCGCGGAAGCCGAAGAACTCGCCTCTCTTGCCGCTAAGCAGGGATTGCGCAATTGCGTGTGCCACAATCTGCGTTATTACCCCATGGTGCAGCAGATGCGCCGCCTGCGCGAGGCCGGAGAACTTGGAGACATTCTGGTTGTGCAAGGCACGTACTCTCAAGATTGGCTGCTGCATGACACCGACTGGAACTGGCGCGTCGATGCCACGGCTGCCGGGGCATCTCGTTGCATGGCGGACATCGGATCTCACTTCTTCGATATGGCAGAACACGTGACTGGATTGCGTCTGACGTCACTTTGTGCCGATCTGCAGACGTTTCATGCCAAGAGGAAACAACCGAAGCACTCGGTCGAAACTTTCGCCAACAAGCTGATGGGGCCTGAAGATTTTATTGAGACCCCAGTGACAACGGAAGATTTCGGCGCCGTCCTCTTTCGTATGGGCGCGCGCACTCGCGGCAGCATGACCGCCAGCCAGGTGTCAGCAGGGCGAAAGAACGGACTGCGCATCGAGGTGTACGGCACGAAATCTTCGGTCGCATGGAACCAGGAACGTCCGGATGAACTCTGGCAGGGGCACCGCGATACGCCGAACTCGATTTCGGTAAAGGATCCTTCGTTGCTCGAACCTGGCGCACGCAGCTACGCCGACCTTCCCGGCGGCCATAGCGAGGGCTATGACGATACCTTCAAGCAGGTATTTCGCCGCTTCTACCGCTCCATCGTCGAGTCAGCCGCTCCCGATTATCCCCAGTTCGTTGACGGATTGCGCCAGATGGTCATCCTCGATGCAGTTCTCGCTAGCCACAGCAAACGCGGGTGGGTGGATGTGCCGCCGCTTCAGGCGGGTTGACGAAATTCCGTCAGTGAATACGAGGCCTTAGCCAACGCAAATTCTAGGAACTTGGCACGCGCACAGTGTTCGAAGTAGCGGACTCACCGTTGGCATTCGTCGCCCGCACTCGGTAGGACACTCTCTGGCCCGACTTTACTTGTGCGTCCGAATATTGCGTCGCGGAGGCCGGCAATTCCGCGATGCGCTGCCACGATCCGCGTGCTATCGAATCCTGACGCCGCTCAATCAGCACATGCTCCGGATTTCCTCCATGGACTTCCCATCCAAGCTTCACTCCGCTGTCGGTTGAGGCCGCAGTCAGCGAACTGGGCGCTTCGGGAAGGACTGGCCAGTCGAAATAGTCGGCATCGGCAATTGCCTCGATGCTGTCGCTGACCGGAAGCATCTCCAATGTGTCGGTTGTTCCCTTCTTCCAATTAAGCGGACGAATATCTCCAGAGACAACGTCGATGAGCACAGGCCGCTGAATGCCGGAATTTTTCACCGAAAGTGTTACGTAGTAAGAAGGAAAGGTATTCCCCGGAACGCTGTGAGCGCCGATCCAATACGCCACGATCGCCTTCCCAGTTTTCGATCGAAAGCCGTAGCTCAGGAAAGGGAATCCGCTCTGCCGGCGGATCGCGGGTACGTCATCGCTGAAAATCTCGATGGTGGGGTCGAGCTTCGTGTCGGAAAACAGCGCGTTCGTATTCTGCAGGGCATAGAACACGGGGCGAGGCGTGAAGTCATGATCATAATTCGTCAACCCATGGACGATTCCGAAGTCGTCAAATTCATTCCCATCCGTACCTGCAGCCAGAAGCCATACAAATGTCTTCACGCCCGCTGCATGGCTGTAAATCAAACCACGTGGTACATACTTCGCCTGCACCGATTCGTCTGAGCCTGTCCATGACGGGATCGAGTTGAACTCATCGTCGAAGAATGGAATGCCGGCCCTGATCCCCGGATAATGATTCACCAGATCCCGCAGCGCACGCGGCGACTCGTTGAGATAGGCACCGCAATCCATCGTCTCCGGATTCATATTCTGTCCGTAGCCCGGATACGTGTGATAGGCGTAGACGTCAATTCCTTCGGCGCACTTGCAGGTATCTAAGGCACGCTGCGTGAACTCGCGTGATGGGTCCGCCTGCCCACCGTAGATCACCCTCGCTCCCGGCGTCTTGTGTACGGTGTCCACAAATGAAGTGAGCAAATGACCATACTGCTCGGGATTGCCCCATGGATTCCAGTACCCGATGTCCTGTTCATTCCACAGCGCCCAGTAGTGGATTCGGTCCTTGAAGTGATCGACCATCCAGCCGACGTATTTGTTGAATGCGGTTGACTGCTCCGGTGTGATCGGCGGCCAATAAACCGAGTACATGCTGCGATCGTCGTTGTGAAACGAACCCGGTTCGGGAACGCCGATTTCCGGCAGTTTGCCGCTGTGCGCTGTGTACATCTGATTTCCGTAGAGCAACTGCACCTGCACATCCATCCCGTTGTCGATCAAAGAATCGACGGCATCCTCCAGTAGCGGCGAGGTCACATAGACGCCTCGCTTCTGTTCAATCCAATCCCAACTCGTGTAGTCAGAACTGTTCTCATACTGCCCGATGCGGATCCACTTGAACCCGGCATCGAACATGCGCGTCCACCACCATCGGTTCCAGGGCAGATAGGGTTTGCGGGGCAAGTCGGAGTTGATGCCGAAACCGTCTTGAATCTGCGAAGTTCGCTTGGGTGGAACTTTCTCTGGAAGCTTTCGCGCGACTTGGGAAAAGGAAGGAGTCTCCAGGAATACGATGAATAGAAGGACGGCGAAACACGCGGTGCGGCCTTTGTGATTGCGGATCATCGATTCTCCTCTACGAAAGGAAGGCCCCTCTTCGCATCTCCATCAACGCGCTACCCGCTCAGCAGTGGCCTGCGTGGCATTGGCGGCAATGGCAGGCGCATGTCGCTGGATCTTCCCGATCGCCTCTGCGATCTCGTGCATGTCCTGCTCGTCACCCAGCAGCGCAAACTGCGGAATCCAGACTGTCTCCCACGCTGCCCGGTGTGTGTGCGGGAAGCGTTGCTGCAGGAATTCGTGCTTCTCTGTTGCCTGCGAACCGCTGAGGCACTTGCGATATTCTCCGCTGCGGAAGCAATCAAGTTCATGCAGCGGCGGGTAGCTCGCCTGTGTCGGAATCCCTTCGGCATTCAGCGCGGCGATGAAATTCTCAGTCGAGATACCCGCAAATTGCTTACCATCGACATGAAAGATGTATGCGTACTGGCCATTGCGCGTGCAGCGTGGGTCGCACTTCTGCGGTGTGATGCCCGGGATCTCCGCGAACAACTTGTCGAGCAGGCGGCCGTTGCGATGGCGGTGCAGAGTCTGCTCCTCCAATCGGTCCAACTGTACCTTCAAAATTGCTCCTTGCCACTCGCTGAGCCGGTAATTCGATCCATAGATGAAATGGCTGTAGAACCACTCGCCGGGCATGCGTCCGCAGTCGTGCACGGAGCGCGCCTGGCGCTCGAAAGTGTCATCATTCGAAATAATGATTCCGCCCTCGCCCGCTGTCATCAGCTTGCTCGACTGGAAGCTGAACGTGCCCGCCTTGCCGAATATGCCGATCTTCCTTCCCCGCCACTCGCTGCCATGCGCGTGCGCCGAATCTTCGATGAGGTGAAGCCCATGTTTCTGCGCAAGCTGGCTTAAGCGATCCAGATCCGCAGGATGTCCACCCATGTGTACGGCAATGATGGCTTTCGTACGGGGAGTGATAGCCGCTTCCATCAATTCGGGATCGAGGCAGTAAGTTCCGGGATCCACATCCACCAAAACCGGCAAAGCATTGACAAAGAGAACGGCGCTGGCGGTCGCGATAAACGTGAAATCGGGCACGATCACCTCATCGCCCGGCCCGATATCCGCCGCGGCCATGGTGACTTCAAGCGCGGCCGTCCCATTCGTGACAGCGATTCCGTGACGCGCGCCGTGGTATTCGGCAAACGCCTTTTCAAACTCCAGAGTCTTCGTGCCTGGAGTGCGCCACCACACGCGGCTCTCGAGAACTTCATTGAGCGCTCGGCGCTCGTTGTCGTCGTAATGAGGCCACAAAGGGAACGGCTTCTGTTTCGTCTTGTTGCCGCCGAACAGCGCGAGTTCAGGCATGTGTTCTCCTTGACCAAACTTTGTGGCAGTCCAGTAAGGTACCGCAAAAGTTTGAAACAGTCATTGGCTTCGACCGACGACATACTGGCGCCAGCACCAGATTCCTATGACTGCCGTCACAAGATGCATCAAATTCCGAGAATTTCCAATCAACTTGCGATCTGCAATATTGCCAATGCGGGCTGCAAAACGGCTATGTTGACACACGCGGATGTAGACCTTAGCATCCCTTTCTCGGCAATTTGCTAGAGGTTCCGTAAGGCTGGGGAGCGAGTCAACCAATGAGTCTACGAGATTTCCTGTCGAAGCAGTTCATCGATGTCATTGAGTGGGTTGAGCCAGAGGACGGGATCCTCGCTTATCAGTACCCGATGCAGGACCGCGAGATCCAGAACGGCGGTAAGCTCACCGTGCGAGAATCGCAGGCTGCGGTATTTGTGAATGAGGGCAAAGTCGCCGATGCTTTCATGCCGGGCTTGTACACTCTCACTACGCAGACCCTACCCATTCTGACCTATCTGCAAAACTGGGATAAGGCTTTCAAGTCTCCATTCAAGTCGGATGTCTACTTCTTCTCCACGCGGCTGCAGACCAATCAACACTGGGGCACGCAGAATCCGATTACCATTCGTGACAAGGAATTCGGTGCGGTGCGTTTGCGGGCATTCGGCATCTACAGCTACCACCTGATGAACCCGAAGGAGTTCTACACGAAGGTGAGCGGCACGCGCGATGTCTACCGTGTCGAGGATCTTGAGGGGCAACTGCGCAACACCATCGTGGGGCGAATCACTGACACCTTCGCCGGCAGCAATGTCCCTTTCCTGGATATGGCCGCGAACCAGGTCGCGCTCTCCGAGAAGATTGCGACCCAGATGAAGCCCGCATTCACGGAGCTCGGCCTCTCTCTCGACAGCTTCGTCGTGGAGAACCTTTCCCTTCCCGAAGAACTGCAAAAGGTCCTCGATCAGCGCATCAGCATGAACATGGTCGGCGATATGGGACGGTACACGCAGTACCAGGTCGCCCAATCCATCCCGATTGCCGCCGCCAATGAAGGCGGAGGAGCCGCCGGGATCGGCGCGGGCCTGGGAGCAGGCGTCGCGATGGGTCAGGCCATGATGGATGCGGTCAAAAAGGCTTCTGCGCCGAGTGGAGAATCGGCAGCTTCTTCCGGGGGAAGCGCAGCCGGAACGGTAGCGGCAGGCACGGCGACGAAGTTCTGCCTTAACTGCGGCAAGCCGATTCCCAAGGTTGCGAAGTTCTGTCCTGAGTGCGGACAAGCTCAGCCATAGTCCCAGACGCCATGAGCGGAATCGAGTGGGTTATCGACGCGCACGGGTGTTCGGCTGAGTCGCTGAGCAATTCCGCGCTCCTCGACGAGTTGTTCCAGCGGATCATTTCCGCGATGCACCTGCGCCCCGTCGGTCCGACGCAGTGGCATCAGTTTCCGAATACTGGCGGCATCACGGGTCTCTGTTTGCTCGCCGAGTCTCATCTCGCGTGCCACACCTTCCCGGAGTTTGGGTCTCTCTGCCTGAATGTCTTTTGCTGCGTGCCGCGCGAAGCCTGGGAGTTCGCTCCCGCTCTGAAGGGAATGTTCGGCGCCACCTCGGTCAGGGTGCGCAGCATGACGAGGTCATATCGCGCTGAGGATGGTGGGAACCTCGAGCTTTCCAGCGAAGTTTTGCCGGTGGAGAGTCGCGGATGACTCAGCCAGCCGCGAATTGCCCCAACTGCGGAGCAAAGATCGTCTTTCGTTGGTCAAGTAGCGTTCAGACTGTCTGCGAATACTGCAAATCCATCCTGGTTCGTACTGACGTTGATTTGAAAAAAGTCGGCCAGGTCGCCGACCTTCCACCAAATAGTTCTCCCATTCAGATCGGCGCTGAAGGCGTGTACAACCATCATCCTTTTGTGGCTGTCGGACGAATTATTTACGAGTACGACCAAGGCACATGGAACGAGTGGAACCTGGTAATGAATAACGGCAGCGCCTGGCTCTCGGATGCGCAAGACAACTATGTCGTCACCTTCGCCGCGCCTGGCCGCAAGCTGCCGCCATCGGCCAAGGTTGGCGAACAATATGTGTGGGACAACGACGCCTACACTGTCAGCACCATCACCAAGGCTCACTACCGTGGCGTCGAAGGAGAGTTGCCCTTTCAATACTGGGACAAAGCAGACGTAGTGTTCATCGACCTGATGTCGGAACACGGGAAGTTCGCGACGCTCGACTACAGCGACGAAGAGCCGGTTCTCTATCTCGGTGAGTCCGTCGAGTTTGAAGACTTGAAGCTCAAGAACCTGCGCACTTTCGAAGGATGGTAATGAGCGCCGGAGGCCCCAACCCGCCGTCCACGCCGCACGTGAAGGCGATGAATTGCCCGGGTTGCGGTGCCGCACTCAGCCTCCGTTCATTCACGCAGGCAGTCACGGTCGTTTGCGATTCCTGCCATTCCATCCTCGATGCGCAAGATCCACAACTTAAAATTCTTCAGCAGTTCAAGATGGCCACGGGTGAGAATCCGCCGCTAATCCCTTTGGGAGCTCGTGGCAAGATTCGCGGAACCGCGTACGAAGCCGTCGGTTTCCAGCGACGAACGATTCAGGTGGAAGGTATTCCCTATAGTTGGCATGAGTACGTACTTTTCAATCCCTACAAGGGCTTCCGTTATCTCACCGAGTACAACGGCCACTGGAATGACACCGCGAGTCTTAGAGCTCTGCCCACCCTGAACTCCTACGCTGGCCAGGTGTCGGTGACCTACCTGGGCGAAACTTACCGGCACTTTCAAACGGCGCAGGCGTCGACCACCTTTGTCCTGGGTGAATTCCCGTGGCAAGTACGTGTGGGCGAAACTAATGAGGTTACAGATTACGTTTCTCCGCCGCGCGTGCTCTCGAGCGAGCGCTCGGGCAACGAAGTTACATGGTCGATGGGCGAGTACATTGCGGGACGCGACATCTGGAAGGCTTTTGCGATGCCCGGTGATCCGCCAGTACCCATAGGCGTCTACGAAAATCAGCCTTCTCCCTTCAGCACCAACACGAAAGCGATATGGACGATCTTCGGCGCATTCGCCATCTTTTTGTTAATCATGATGGTCGGATTCGCCTCATCCGCTCGCGACGAGCAGGCCTTTCAAGGGGCCTACATCTTCGACACGAGCGCTCGCGGCGAGTCCTCATTCGTCACCGACCCGTTTGAGTTGCAGGGACGTACATCGACTCTCGAGCTGTCCACTACCACGAATGTCGACAACAGCTGGATCTATCTGAACTACGCACTTATCAATCAGGACACCGGGCAGGCTTACGATTTTGGCCGCGAAGTCAGCTACTACCATGGCTATGACTCAGATGGCTCCTGGACTGAAGGCAGCCGCAGCGACAGCGTCGCGATTCCCAGCGTGCCCCCGGGAACATACTTTCTTCGGGTTGAGCCCGAATCCGACTCCGGCCATGGAACAATCCATTATGAGATCACGGCCAAGCGAGATGTTCCCCAGTTCAGCTTTTTTGGAATCGCGCTGCTGGCTCTGTTGGTGCCCGCCGCGCTGATCACCTGGCGCTCGATCAATTTCGAACATTTACGTTGGGCGGAAAGCGACCATGCACCCATGGAAAGCAGTACTGATAGCGGAGGAGATGACGACTGATGAGAAACCTTTACATGATTTACGGGGTGATTGTTCTCGGACTACTCGGCATGGCTGAATACCGCGGCTGGAGCCTCGCCTCCGTCAACGAAGTCAAGAACGTTCCTCGCTCCGTGCGCGACAACCCCGGCTCGTACCGTTCCGTCTATGCCGTCTATCACCACTACACAGGAGGCAAGTAAATGGGCATCCAGGTTTCCAACGTCCTAAATGCCATCGTCTATGCGGCGATCGGAATTGTCATCTTTGCCAGCGCGTTCCTCGTCATCGACAAGGTGACGCCGTACAACCTGTGGAAGGAAATCGTACAGGAGCACAACACCGCGCTCGCGTTGTTGCTCGGGGCGATGTCTCTCGGAATCTGCATCATCATTGCAGCCGCTGTCCACTAACTTGGGGATCCTGCTTTTCATCACGGTCTCGCTGATCGCCGCTTGCGGGCTCATCTACGAGCTCATCGCGGGCACATTGGCCAGCTATCTTCTGGGCGACAGCGTTCTTCAATTCTCTACCATCATCGGCTGCTACCTGTTTGCCATGGGGATCGGCAGCGCCCTCTCGCGCTACATCGATCGCGGACTCGCCTACCGTTTCGTGTGGATCGAGTTGCTGCTTGGCGTAATTGGCGGTTGTTCGTCTGCCCTGCTGTTTTTGGCGTTCGCATATACCCAGGGATTTCAGCTTCTGATGTACTCGCTGGTGGTCGTTATTGGAATCCTCGTAGGCCTTGAAATCCCGCTTCTGATGCGACTTGTGCGCGGCCGTTATCACTTTCGCGATGTCGTGGCCCACGTGCTCACCTTCGACTATCTTGGCGCGCTCGGTGCATCGCTTCTGTTCCCCATCCTGCTGGTGCCCTATCTCGGACTGGTTCGCTCAGCGATGCTCTTCGGAGTGATCAATGTTCTCGTAGCCTTGTGGAGCACTTTTCTGTTCGCAAGCCAGATCTCCGCCGTCCGAGCGCTGCGTTCGCTTTGCGTGGTCGTCCTTTGCTTACTCGCAGTCGGTCTGGCGGAAGCCAAACGCATCACCGCCACCGCCGAAGACAACATCTACGCCGACGAGATCATCTTCTCCCGGGACACTCGTTATCAACACATCGTTCTCACTCGCTTCAAGGATGACATCCGGCTTTTTCTCAGCAGCCATCTGCAGTTCAGCTCGCGCGATGAATATCGCTACCACGAAGCGCTCATCCATCCCGGCTTGTCGGCCATCCCGGCTCCTCGCCACGTCCTCGTGCTCGGCGGAGGAGACGGATTGGCCGTCCGGGAGATTCTTAAGTATCCCCAAATCGAGAGTGTGACCCTGGTCGATCTCGATCCCGAAATGACGAAACTGTTTTCCACCAACCCAATGCTGACCGCGCTGAATCAGAAATCATTCCTCTCACCGAAGGTTCACATCATCAACGCGGACGCTTTCCCCTGGGTCGATTCCAACACTGACAGCTTCGATTTCATCGTCATCGATTTTCCTGATCCAACGAACTATTCGCTCGGCAAGTTGTACACGACAGCTTTCTATAAGGCTGTCGCCCGCCACCTCAGTACGCAGGGACTGATGGTGGTGCAAAGCACTTCACCCATGTTCGCGCGAGACTCGTATTGGTGCATCGCTGAAACGCTCAAGCAGGCGGGACTTCAGACTTATCCCTATCACGTGTATGTTCCATCGTTCGGCGAATGGGGATTCGTCATCGCCGGCCACCGTGACTTCCAACTTCCAGCTTCCATGCCCGCCGGGCTGCGCTTCGTCAGCGTCAACGGGCTGCCCGCGATGTTTCAATTTCCGCCCGACATGTCTCCGATACCCATGCCTCCCAATCGCCTGAACGATCAAGTTCTGGTGCGAGCCTACGATCAAGACTGGAAGGACATCAGTCATTGAAAGCCTCGCGGCGCCAGTTCTTGCAGTCCGGCAGCGCAGCTCTGATCGGTCTCTCAATCAAAGGCGACCGGGCGATTGCCGGATCATTCGTCAATGATTCATTTCAGCTCGGACATCAGTTGCGAGACCGGGCGCAGTTCCCTGCACCGAAGCAGGTCGAGAAACGGTCAGTCGTAATTGTCGGCGGTGGCATCGCCGGGCTCAGCGCCGCCTGGCGCTTGCACAAGAAAGGCTTCACCGATTTCGTCTTGCTCGAGATGAACGACCAGCTGGGCGGCAACTCGCGCTGGGGCGAAAACGAAATCACATCTTATCCGTGGGCCGCTCACTATGTTCCCGTACCGGGTCCGAAAGCGATCTACGTTCGCGAGTTGTTTGAAGAGCTAGGCGTTCTCAAAGATGGTCGCTGGGAGGAACGATACCTCTGCTTCTCTCCGCAGGAAAGGCTCTTCCTCTATGGACGATGGCAGGATGGGATCGAACCGGCAGTTGGACTCACTGCAGCCGATCGCGATCAGTTCCGCCGGCTTGAAGATCACATCCACACGTTTCGCGCGACCAGCAAGTTCACCGTCCCGATGGAAGTCGGCTTCTCTGACAGCACCGCCGATCTCGATCGCATCTCATTTGCCGAATGGCTGCGCGCTCGGGGAATGAATTCGCGCATTCTGAACTGGTATCTGAACTACTGCTGTCGCGATGACTATGGCGCTTCCATGTCCAAAACATCGGCATGGGCGGGAATTCAGTACTTCGCCTCGCGCGAACCGGAAGAAAAAGGTCCATTGACCTGGCCCGAAGGCAATGGCTGGATCGTCCGCCGCCTGATGGAGCGGATCGGACATTTCGTTCAACCCAATCGCGTGGTCCACAAAATTTCCCAGACAAATAAGGGCACCTCCGTTTTCTCCGGCGACACAGAATATCGCGCAGACTTCGTGATCTTCGCCGCACCCACGTTTCTGGGCCCTTACGTCATCGAGGACATGGCCCCGCTGCGAGATTTCGATTACTCTCCCTGGCTCACTGCAAACATCACTCTAGAACATCTGCCTGCCTCGTACGGCACCGATCCCACATGGGACAGCGTCTTTATGGATTCCCCTACTCTCGGCTATGTGGACGCAACGCATCAGTCCCTGCGCACGCACATCGACCGCACCGTGTGGACCTTCTACTGGGCACTCGCCGAAGGCTCACCGGCGCAAAACCGACAACTTTTATTAGACAAGGATTGGAACTACTGGAAAGAAGCGATCCTGCACGATTTGGAGCGAGTGCACGCCGACATCCGCCAATGTGTTTCCCGCATCGACATCATGCGAATGGGCCATGCCATGGCCCGCCCCAACGTCGGAGCAATCTTCTCCGCCGAACGTCGCACCCTTACTAAACCGTACGGCCGAATCCTCTTCGCGAACTCCGACCTTAGCGGATTCTCCATCTTCGAAGAAGCGCAGTACCGCGGTGTGACAGCTGCCGACTTCGTCGCCGGCAGACTCGCCGGCCACCGCACCTCATCCTAAGACGCACCCGGACCATTTCGGAATCCCGATGTTTCGACCTCAAATAAAAAATCCAAAGGACATTTGTCACCAACCAAGTTACGGACTAGGCTATCCAGAAGGAGTGATCTATGAGCACGATCGAAGCCAGCAGCCCAGCCGAAATCCTCGAACTCAGCCCTTATGCTCCGACCCGGTCGACCATCAAAGATAAACCTCTGAGCGCAGAAGAGCTGCGCAAAACCGAAATCTACTGGCGTGCCTGCAACTATCTCAGTCTAGGAATGATCTACCTTCGCGATAACCCTCTGCTCACCGAGCCTCTGAAGCCCGAGCACATCAAGAATCGTCTATTGGGCCATTGGGGATCGAGCCCCGGACTTTCTTTTATCTATGTCCATCTGAACCGCCTAATCAAGAAATACAATCTCGACATGATTTTTCTGGCCGGCCCGGGACACGGTGCTCCCGGCGTGCTTGGCCCCACCTACCTCGAGGGCACGTACTCCGAGGTCTATCCCGAAAAGAGTCTCGACGTCGATGGCCTGCGGCAATTCTTTCAAGAGTTCTCTTTCCCGGGCGGAATCGGAAGCCACTGCACCCCCGAAACTCCGGGTTCAATTCACGAAGGTGGAGAACTCGGCTACGTCCTCTCTCACGCGTGCGGCGCAGCCTTCGACAATCCGGAGTTGATTGTTGCGGCAGTCGTGGGCGATGGCGAGTCAGAAACCGGTCCTCTCGCGACTTCCTGGCACATCAACAAGTTCTTGAACCCTGCGCGGGATGGTGCTGTGCTCCCGATTCTTCATTTGAACGGCTACAAGATCGACAATCCGACTTTGCTGGCTCGCATCTCGCACGACGAACTTGAGAACCTGTTCCGCGGCTATGGCTGGACCCCCTATTTTGTGGAGGGCTCCGATATCGACAGCATGCATCAGGCGATGGCTGCGACGGTTGAGCGTTGCATCGATGACATCCGCGAGCATCGACGCACCGCGCGAGAGCATGGCGAGATCACCAGGCCGCGCTGGCCCATGATCGTGTTGCGATCGCCAAAAGGCTGGACCGCGCCGCGGACCCTGGAGGGACATTTCCTCGAGGGCTTCTGGCGCGCGCATCAGGTACCACTTCCAGCCGTGAAGAAAGACCCCGAGCAATTACGTGCTCTTGAAAACTGGATGCACTCGGAACGGCCCGACACCTTATTCGAAGCCGATGGCCGACTGGCTTCAGTGTTTCGTGATTTGGCACCCACCGGCGACCACCGTATGAGCGCTAACCCACACTCCAATGGTGGACGTCTTAAGAAAGCTCTTCGCTTGCCCGACTTCCGTGATTTCGCGGCCAATGTTGACAAGCCGGGCCACGCGCAAGCCGAGAACACCCGGCCGCTCGGTTTCTTTCTTGCTGAAGTCATGAAGAGGAACGCCAACAATTTCCGCGTGTTCGGCCCCGACGAGACCAGTTCGAACAAGCTCGACGGACTCTACAAGGTGACGAAGAAATTCTGGATCGAGGAGCGATTTCCCGAAGACGACGACGGCGGCAATCTCGCGCCCGACGGTCGAGTCATGGAAATGCTCAGCGAGCACACCATGGAGGGCATGCTCGAAGGCTATCTTCTCACCGGACGTCACGGCTTTCTGTCGACTTACGAATCATTTGTGCACGTTATCGACTCGATGTTCAACCAGCATGCCAAATGGCTGGAGATCTGCAATCATCTCACCTGGCGGCAGGCGATCGCATCACTGAACCTGCTGATCACATCGACGGTGTGGCGGCAGGATCACAACGGCTTCACGCACCAGGATCCTGGGTTCCTTGATGTCGTGGTGAACAAAAGCGCGAACGTCACCCGCATCTATCTGCCCCCAGACGTGAACTGCCTGCTCTCGGTCGCCGACCACTGCCTGCGCAGCCACAACTATGTCAACGTGATCGTCTGTGACAAGCAGAAACATCTGCAGTATCTGAGCATGGAAGCCGCCATCATTCATTGCACGAAGGGCATTGGAATCTGGAATTGGGCCAGCAATGACGAAGGCGGCGAGCCCGATGTCGTCATAGCCTCAGCCGGCGACATTCCCACGCAGGAAGCACTGGCCGCTACCGATCTTCTGCGCAAGGAATTTTCGGACCTTAAGATTCGCTTCATCAATGTGATCGATCTATTCAAGCTCCAGCCCGCCAGCGAACATCCTCACGGACTCTCTGACCGCGAGTTCGATTCCTTGTTCACGATCGACAAGCCAGTCATGTTCAACTTCCACGGCTACCCGCAACTGATTCACCGCCTGGCTTATCGCCGCACGAATCATTCCAATATTCACGTGCGTGGATATAAGGAGAAAGGAAGCATCAACACGCCGCTGGAACTGGCGATCGACAACAATATCGACCGCTTCAGCCTCGCCATGGATGTCGTGGACCGCGTCCCCAGGCTGCAGAGAATCGGCGGCCACGCCAAAGAGAGATTCCTGAATGAGCAGATCGCATGCCGCAACTATGCCCATAAGTACGGTATCGATATGCCCGAAGCGACAGACTGGACCTGGCCGTATTGATCGTGCTGCAGGATCGATTTAGCGCACTATTGATGGTAGGGCTTCTGCCACGGCGACGGTCGCGCGGGGCGTCTCGCCCGGCGACGTGACACTTTGGATCTGTGGCACCGCGAACCTTCGCAAAACGTTAGCCGGCTTACCTCTGCATCGGTGCAACTGTAGATTAGCGCAACCGTGGAAGAGCGGCCTTTAGGGCCGCGTTAAGGCACTGCTAAACTGATGGGCTTTAGCCCCCGCACACTGTCTCAAGGGTGCGTTATCCTTCGCGCTCTCAAGACGGGTGTGGCTCGCCCTTAATCACCCGCACCGTATCGCGAGCAATCAACAATTCCTCGTCGGTCGGAATCGCATAAGCCAGCAACTTAGAATCCTCAGTGCTGATCAGGCCCTCGCGCCCGACCGTCTCCTGATTCTTCGGCGCATCCAGAGACAGCCCGGCCCACTCCATCTCACTGCAGATCCACGCCCGCACCTCGGGCGAATTCTCCCCGATACCGCCAGTAAAGACGATGGCATCTGCCCCACCCATAGCAGCAAGATAGCCGCCAATGTACTTGCGAGCCCGGTAACAGAAAATCTCAACCGCCAAGCGCACCCTCCGGTCGTCGTGCTCCTTCAACTCGGCCTGCAACTCACGCATATCGTTCGTCAGACCCGAGATTCCCAGGAGCCCGGACTGGGTATTCAGCAATGTGTCCACTTCCGAAGACGACATTCCCTCTTTCCGCGCGATGACACTCACGATCGCCGGATCCAGATCGCCCGACCGGGTGCCCATCACCAGTCCTTCGAGCGGCGTCATCCCCATCGAAGTGTCGACCGAAGATCCCGATTTTATCGCTGCAATAGAGCACCCGTTCCCCAGGTGAAGAGTAACAATATTCGTCTGCTCCCGTGTGAGTCCTCGTAACGCCCGATATCGAAACGCAACGTATCGATGCGACGTCCCGTGAAATCCGTATCGCCGAATCCGATGCCGCCGGTAGAGGTGATACGGAATGGCATACAGATACGCCCGTTCAGGAATCGAATGATGGAAAGCCGTATCAAATACCGCAACCTGCGGGACGTCGCTGCCAAAAAGCTCGCGCGCCGCCAGAATCCCCTTCACATTATTCGGATTATGCAGCGGCGCCAGATCGATACAATCCTCGATCCCCTTGAGCACGCGGTCGTCAATGAGCGTGGACTCCTTGAACAACTCGCCTCCGTGCACGACGCGGTGACCGACGGCATGTACTTCAGCAGTATTCTTGATCTCATGAATTCCCGAGCGTTCCGATGCGACGTACCGGAGCAGATAATCGAGAGCCGCACCCATGTCCCTAAGCGGCGCCGTCAGAGTCTTTCCGGGTTCTTTGCGATACCGGATCTTAACGATCGCCTCGCCTCCGACCCCCTCGACTTCCCCGCGCAGAATGCGGTCGTCCTTAAACGCTCTAATCTGCTCGAGGTCGGTGGCAATGATCTGAAACTTCAGGCTGGAACTTCCGGAATTCAACACCAGTACGTTCATCGTCCGCGCCTCATATTCACGGCAGCACAACCCTCAAGATAAGTTTTCTCGCCTCACAGCCAGCAACGCTCATCCGCTGCCGCCTCCCACCGCAGCACCCACATCCTCCGCCGGTTGCGGTAAGTTCACGGGAATCATCCCCAAGGCAATCCCCGCACTCAATACCGAGAGACCCGCGCAAACAAACATGATCAGTCTAAAACTAAACAGGAACGCCTGAGTGATGTCGCTTTGGAGCGTCTCCCTCGTGCCGGCATCCAGTCCACTCGGAGGCTCCAAAGCGCCTAGCCTGATCAGGTTGGATTGAATTTCATGGAAAGCATCGGCAGACAAATCGCGACTGCGGAGCGACTCGTTCAGTTTGTATCCAAAAGCCTGCACCATCACTCCACCGAGAATCGCGATGGCAAGAACGCCCGCAACGCGAGCAACCGCGTTATTCACTCCCGATGCGGTTCCGGCATGATTCGGTCCAACCGAACTCATGACTACCGTTGTCAGTGGCGCCACTGTGATTGCGGTTCCCAGCCCGAGCACGACAAACGCTGGGAAGAATGTCGTCCAATAACTCCCTCCAGTCGCTGGAACGGCGAACATTAGAAAGCCGGCCGCGACAGTCAGCGGACCAATTATTAAGGGTGTTCGCGCGCCGAACCGCCTGACGAGTCCGCCCGACCACCGCGACAGAAAGAACATGAGAAGAATCATCGGCAGCACCGCCGCCCCAGTTCGCGTTGGCGAGTAACCCTGGATCTGAATCAGGTTCAGCGGAAAGACGAAAAAGAAGAAACCCAGCGCCGCATAAAGTACCAGAGTCAAAAGATTCGCGCCAGTGAAACTGCTCACGCGGAACAGTTGAAGCGGGAGCATCGGCTCCGACACACGTTTCTCGACGAAGACAAAAATGATGAAACAGGCCATTCCGACTATGAAGCTTGCGATCACAACCGGCTGCCTCCAGCCGCGAGCGGCAGACTCGATAAATCCGTAGACCAGTCCAGCCAGACCCACAGTGGCGACCAGAGCCCCGAGCCAATCAATTTCGCTCCGGCCTTCGGAACGTCGCGATTCAGGAATGTGCCGCAACGAAATTGCAATGACCGCGGCAGCGAGCGGAACATTGATGAAAAAGACCCAATGCCACGAAGCCCTCTCAATGAGCCAACCACCCAGAACTGGGCCGACCGCGGTTGTGATTGCGGTGAATCCCGACCAGGTTCCTATCGCCTGCCCTCGCCTCTTCTCGTCGAAAGATGCACTGATAATCGCGAGACTGCTCGGCACTAAAGCCGCCGCTCCAATTCCTTGCGCACATCGGGCCACGACCAATTGCGTAACATTCGAAGCCATGCCACAGCCTATCGACGCCGCTCCGAACACGCCCGCCCCAAGCACGAAGATCAGTCTGCGCCCAAAGGAATCACCCGCAGCGCCGCCCACCAGAATCAGAGCGGAAAGAAATAATCCGTATGACTCGACCACCCACTGAACGCCCACCACGCTCGCATGCAGGCTCGATTGCAGAGCCGGCAGGGCCACGTTGACCACAGTACTGTCGATGAAGGCCATGCTCGAGCCAAGGATTGTCGCCGCGAGCACCCACGATTCCGAACTTCTTGCGCAAGGAGCGGCGAAGGTCCCCGCCTGAATAATCGACTCATCGCATGGCTGCCTCATGCAGGGTGTGGATGCGAAGAAAGTCACTCCCGATTCTCTCGATTAGAGTATTTTTTGGGAACGGAGCGAAGACCTCCCGCCACGGACGGACGACGACAAAACGATTAGAACGGGCACGCCTCTAAGGGCGGTCAGTTCTGCCGGAATCTGCCGCTGTCGCGCACCTTGCGTGCCGCGTCCTCGAGGAAATCGTCGACGTGCTGATGGGATTGGGGCTGCAGTCCAGTTTTCGCCTTGATGCGCTCGGCAATCTGGATCGCCGTTCTCAGCCGTACATCCGGGTCTAGTTCAAAACGGCGGCTCAAGTAGGTCTCGATCAGCACGAGCTCCTCGGCCGTCACCTGCCCCAATCCGCCTGAGGAAGACGCGGGATCGGCGGCCGTATTCCAAGTAGGCCGCACCTCCTCGCTCGGCTTCTCGTGAACCACCACTGTACCAGCCACAAAGTCTCCCAGCCGGCGACTTTGCTTGTTCAACATCATGCAGACCAGACCAAAGCCGTAAAGTATGCCGGGCTGCATGTCGACAGCTCGCATGAAGTTCCGCCCAATCGCCTCGTAGGCATTGATCGGGCGTCCACTTTCCTTGATGACCCGAATTCCTGCAAGTCTCTTACCCGGCGTCTGTCCCTTCCATACGATTTCGAAAATCGCGAAGTATCCCCAGTAGATGGCAAATCCGACGAAGATCGCCATCGCCGGTCCCAAGGTCTTCGGCAGGAATGTGAACATCGAGAACCCTTCCGGAAGTAACAGCAGGAAGATAAGTCCTGTTATGAGATAGAGGGCGACCTGGATTAAAGTATCAATGGCAATCGCCAGGAACCGGCTGCCGATCCCGGCGAGAGGCAATTCCAGCGCAATCTGCTCTGGAGTATCGATCTTCAGTTGCTCGAACGAATCAACCATGATTTCCACCCGCTGGCTCGAGAAGCGCAAACCGCACTGGGCGAAGCTTGAAGCCCTCCTGAACCAGAGTTCCAAGAGCGGACTAAAGTCGCTGTCGCGCTCCGATCTGCAGGAACTGAGCCTGCTCTATCGCCAGACCGCCGCCGACCTCGCTGCCATCCGCGAAGATCGAGGATCGGTGCACTATGCGCGCTATGTCAACCAGTTGCTGGTCCGCGCCCACAATACCATCTATTCCGGCCATAGAGCGAGTCCCAAAGCCGTGATTTCCTTCTTTACAAATACATATCCCGTCGCATTCCGGCGCCACCTGCGCCACGTCGTGCTCGCCACCGCCATCTTCGCCATCGCCGGACTCGTGGGCGCTGTAATTACTTATCAGAATCCTGATTTCAAGGTTAAATTGCTCGGGCCGCAGATGGTCGAAACCATCGACCGCCACCAGATGTGGACGCACTCGATCGTCGGCATAAAACCGGTAGCCTCCAGCGCGATCATGACCAACAACATGAGCGTCGGTTTCACTACCTTCGCTCTCGGTATCACTGCCGGCATTGGAACGATCTACATGATGGCATTCAATGGCCTGTTGATCGGGGTCATTGGTGTGGCCTGCTATTTCTCGGGCATGAGCCTCCAGCTCTGGAGCTTCGTCGCACCTCACGGTGTGCTCGAATTGCCCGCGATCTTCATCGCCGGCGGCGCCGGCCTGCGGATCGCTCAAGGCCTGCTCTTCCCCGGCACCCTGCCTCGGCGCGATTCGCTGGCTCGTGCCGGATCCGAAGCGGTACAGCTGCTGCTCGGAACCATTCCCATCCTGATCATTGCAGGCATCATTGAGGCGTTCGTTTCGCCAACTGGTCTTGCCGTCCCGCTAAAATTCTCCATGGCAGCCGCGCTGTTCGTCTTGCTGAACGTCTACCTGTTCGGCGTGGGAAAACAGTCCCCATAGCCGGAGCGCCCAAAAAGTTACTCGCCGGAACAACTTTCCTTCGTGTAATGTGTCCGCAACGATCGTGGGCCAGAAGAAAGGCAAGCACCCTTCAGTGCGGGAGGGCACTCGCCAGCAGTCAATCTGCGTTTTGTGCAAGCAGCCGATCACCCGTCGGCAAAGACCCTCCATCCGATTACAGCCTGGCCAAGAAGCCCATATGGAGTGCTTCGTCAAACGCGAACTCGACACTGGCAAGCCAAACTGAACCGAGTCACCACGCTCATGCGCTAAAGCTGGCTTCGCTCTTTGATTTGCAGGTAAGCGTTGACGACAACCGGTGATACGGAGCCCGAACTGACTTCCATGGCCAGGGCTCCCCGCTCACGCAGGCGCGCCAGCAGCAATTCGCGGCGGTGGACCATCTCTTGCGCAGCGGCAATGCGATACATTTCGGATTCACTCTGAGGTGACTTTGCTGCGAGTTCTCCCAGATCGGGCTGGCCGATCACGACAAACAGAACAAGGTGGCGCGGCATCATCATTGACGCCGCTTCAATCACTTCAGGCGTCATGGCGGTCTCGGCAAGGTCCGTGAGCCAGACAATCAGGCTGCGGCGCTTCTGATCGGTGAGCAGGCGGCTAGCCATTTGCAAATGATCGGCCTCAGCGCCTTCCTCCTGCACCAGAGCGAGTCGCTCGATCAACTGCCGCAGATGCGGGCTTCCCTTCGCGGCCGGAAGCTGCTGCCGAATTCCACGCCCGTAAGCGATGAGTCCAACGCGGTCACCTGAGTACAGCGCAACCTGCGCGAGGCTGAGCGCCGAGTTCACCGCCTTGTCGAGCTTGCTGAAACTGCCCACGCGAGCTCGCATCAGGCGCCCGGAATCGATCACGATCCAGACAGTCTGACTGCGTTCCATCTGATAAATGCGCGTAACCAGCTTGGCGCGCCGTGCTGATGCCGTCCAGCAGATGTCGCGATACTCGTCTCCTTCCTGGTACTCGCGTAGGCTCTCGAATTCGCGGCCAATTCCACGCATCCGGGTGTGCGGCTTCTCCAATGCGATCTGCCGGCTGCGCAGCAAATACATCGAGTGTCGCTTGGCATCCTCCAGGTCGGGGTAAATCCGGATCGTCTGCTCCAGCGGCGCCGTCACCCAGCGCTCGGCAATCCGAAAAACGCTTTGATAACGAACGTAGCAGGGGCCAAGCTTGGTGTCGCCACGCTGCATGGGCCGGATGCGATACGACAAGCTGCCCTCGTTACGGCCGCGTGCTCGGATCGAAAGAGTCGGTGGCTCGGTCCGAATTTGCGCCGGAACCGAGTCGATCAACTTGGCACGGATGCTGGCGCGGGATGAATTCTCAAGAACAAGCCCGACTTCGGACTCGATCGACAATGCGGCCGGGGCGTGCCAGATCCTCTTCACGGCAAGCTGCGCGGCCCGTGGCATTCGCGCCAGGTCGATAAGCCATAGCACGAGCGCGAACGAATCCCATGCGAGCATGGCATAAACGAACCGAGGATCAAAGAACGCCGGCCCGAGCCACACCAGGCCCACAAGGAGAAGCATAAAGAAACGATCGCCGAAAGCGACGCCGATGCGTTTGTAGGGACGCGTAGGCGCTGCAATTTCAGGCGGAATCAGAGTGGGCTGTTCGTTCACTTCCTGGCCTCACTTCGGAACTTCTACGGCTCGGAGAACTTCTTCGATGACTTGATCCGGGGTTACGCCTTCCAGGTCGGCTTCAGGCCTGAGCATCACGCGATGCCGCAGCACCGGTCGAGCGGCAGCTTTTACGTCATCCGGAATCACATAGTCCCGCCCGTCCATAGCCGCAAATGCCTTCGACACCGCCATCAAGCTCACCGCTGCGCGGGGGCTCGCTCCAAGGGAAAGCGAAGGCCAATCCCGCGTCCGCCGGACAACCTGAACGATGTAGCCGAACAAGGCCTCCTGCACGGTCAGGGCTTTGACCTCCTGCTGCGCCATCGCAAGCAGGTCGGCCGGGATGGGATTCAGGCTCATCTTGTCGATGTCACGCGATTCGAAGCCGTTTTGCACGTTGGCCAGCAGTTGTACCTCGTCCTGCTGCGCGGGATAGGTAACACGCAGCTTGAGCAGGAACCGGTCCAGTTGAGCTTCCGGCAGCGGGTAGGTACCTTCGAATTCGATTGGGTTCTGCGTGGCAAAAACGGTGAAAAACTGCGATAAAGGATACCCTTTGCCATCGATCGTGACCTGATGCTCTTCCATGCACTCCAGCAACGCAGCTTGCGTGCGTGGAGGCATGCGGTTCACTTCGTCGACGAGCAGCAAGTCTGTAAACACCGGCCCCCGATGCAACTGAAAGGCACTGGTTGCCATATTCAGGACATTCGTTCCCACGATGTCGGCGGGCATGAGGTCGGAAGTGCACTGCACGCGTTGAAACTCAAGGCGCAACAGCCGTGAGAGTGCTTTCACCGTAAGTGTCTTCGCAATGCCCGGCACGCCTTCGATCAATACATGGCCGCGGCATAGCAGCGCGATCACACACTGGTTGCGCAGTTCATCCTGCCCCACCACCACTTTGCTCATTTCATCGCGAATGTGTTGTACAAGTTCCGGAACCGCTTTCATTCAGCTTTCTCCTTCCGGCGACCTTCAAAGAGCTTCCAGCGTGATGCGTATTCATCGAGTTCCTGCACCAACTGCAGGGCTTCAGCCTCACCCAGATAAGGATCAGACTTGGCGGACTCGCAACGGCGCAGGATCGCGCCGAAACGATCATCCTTGGGCGCAAAACGGTCGCGCACTGCCGACTCGAGATCGTTGATGGAAATGTTATTGGCCACTCCGAGCCGCCGGGTTAACCAGTATCGAAAGCGCTGATAACAGATGTCGACCGCAACCGATGCCGTACCGGCGTTTTCGTACAACCCGCCAAGTGTTTGCACAAACTCAAGTGGAGACAACCGGACGTCTGTAACCGGAGCAGAAAGCGGGCCGCTTCGGCGCGAAAACGTTGCCACCACGGCCAAGCCGAGAAGCGCCATCTGCAGCAGAAGCCACTTCACCGGAGAGTGGGCAACCGATGATCCCAGATCTTCACGATATCCGTGAACATACTCGTCCCAGAGAATGGGGGCTTTCGTATCACCTACATTTGCCAGTAGGAACTCGAGATTTCCAGGCTCTTTCAGTCCTGCGTTCGTGAGGGGCGTCGCTGCCGCCCACCACAAGACTTCCCCACGCCCATAGGGATACTTCACGACGACGATCTCATCTCCGTCTCCATACAAAGAGTACGCCGCGGAATAGGATGGCCAGCGTGCCTGCGGGGCGATCGTGATTTCTGGGGCTGCGCGGGTGATCGCGGAGGGCGAGACGGCTGCGGCCTTCTTCGATGTCATTCCGAGCAACATATCGGGGACAGAATCGTTCTCGGGCAGGAAGGTTCCGGCAAACATCCCCGTCGCGATGATCCGGCCGCCGTCGGAGAGGAAGCTCTTGAGCGATTCTCGCTCCTCGCGAGTCGGGGCCTCCATCGGATCGGCAAGAATCACTGTGGCGGTCTTCGGGAGATCGACTAGAGGCTTTTCCCACCGCTGGACGTTGTACCCCAACTGTAACAACAGCAGATAGGCAGCCTTCGCGCCGCCCGACGCTGTCGAATGGCTGCTGGGGGCTTCCTGCCGCTGACCCGCATCGCCGCCAAAGATCACCGCCCCAGCAATCAGGAGAATGAACACGACCGCCGATCCCAGAAGAAGCTTGCGGTCACGCGGGTCAATTTTCAGCGGCATCCAAGCTTCTCCAGTTGCTCCAGCGTCTGCGAAAACGTCTGTTCGGTGGCATCACGCTTGGCGTACCAGGCGAGTTCGAAAAGGCGTGTCAATACAGTCAGGATCTCGCGCTGCTCAGTTTGGGCTGAAATCAACCGCAGATACTCCCGCGGAGTACGCGCGCGATCAGGCTTCCAGAATCCCTCGCGCTCCAGGAAGGAAATGCCAGACCAATAGGCCAGATGAATGGCATCGCGCCAGTCACCTCTGGCCGCCGCCGCACGCGCCTCCGAGAGCCAGATGGTCCACTCCTTGGCTGAGACCGGAAGGTCCTTCGGAATGACCTCTTCGAGTTCAGGGTTTTGGAAGATGCTGCGATAGGCTAAGTACAACAATGCCAGCCCAGCGATCCCGATCAGAACATAAACAAAATACTTTCCAATCGTGGGAATCGCACTCGAATGAAAGAAGCGACGAAAAATCCCGCTCAGGAACCGAAACAACTTTTCAAGCGCCCATCGCTTGAAGCGGTCCATCCAGGATGGGCTAGAGACGTCGCGAAACTCGCGCTGCGCCAGGATGGAATCGAGCGCTTTTCGGTCGGCCGATACTTCAGATGGAGCCTCCTCGAATCCCTCGATCTCGCGGCGCAGGCTCTCCAGGCGTGCGCGGATGGCGGTGGCATTTGCAACGTTCCTTTCGCCTTTGTAGCGGCGGACGTCCCGCTGCAGTCCCTCGGTTGAGATCTCGAAATCACGCTGATCGGTGTGCACCGGCCAACTCTGCGGCAAGTGCTCCAATGCATCAGGAGTTGCACTACCGGAACCGTGGAGTTGTTGAGTCGCAGCCAGCAGTCCATCCAGCTCGGCACGATATTCGGGCGGTGTGAGGGCGCGCCCCGGCGCCGAATCAGCCTGGCAAAAAGCTGATCCGAGGAGAAGACAACCAAAGATGTAGGTCCGCCATGTCGTCATGCGCCGACTTGTGCGGGAGAACTCGGAACAACGGATGCATCGATGGTACTCATCATCAACTGCAGATCGAAAGCCTCCTTGCGCACGCGCTGATCGTAATACACGAGTGAGAGCGCGATAGTCCCCAAGGCGCCGACAAGGCTTCGGGAAACGAAATCAGCAACGAGAGCAGCCACTTGCCAGCCGATCGCCATACGCTGAATACCGGTTTTCATGCTGAACCCTGCGGCGATGAGGATCGGCCACTGCAGAAGCCAGCTCACACCGATTGAGAGCACGAAAATCAGCAGACCGATCACGAAAATCCGGCCGCGACTCCCCTTGGTGAGTTCCATACTCCGCGACATGGAATCCGTCGCGCTCCTGTGCTCCAGAACCTTCGACGGCACTGCCAGCGACCACATGATAAGAAGCAGGACACCAGGCACGATAAAGGCAAAGAACGCGACTCCAGAAGCCATACCGACCAGCAAAGATACTCCGATAACTCCTGGAATTTCGCCCTTCACTGTGGAGAAGGAATCCATCACGCTGGCCGGGCGGTCCAGATGCAGGTTCGATACTGCAACCACGGCGGCGGCCTGAGAAGCGGCAGAAACAATCAAGATCAGGAAAAGAGCCCACATACTCCAAACCAGGTTCATCAGGATGTTAGAGATTTGAGGAGTCTGCGATTGAAAGACCAGCCCTACAAGGCGGAAGGCCAGCACTACCAGGTATGGCAGAGCGAAGATGCCGACGAACAACCCAAAGTGGCTGCGATACAACGAAAAGGTACGATCCAGCAGTTCTCCTGTACTCAACGGCCTGAGTGCAGTGGTCATGACTCCTCCGGGCTTTTTTCGAACTTTGCCCGGGATGGTAGCACAGTGTGCGGCAACCCGCCGCGAAAACAAGGCCTTGGCGGTTACGAAGGTGGTGTGCCTGGATTGATCTCGGCCGCCTTGCCTTCATGATAGACGATCACCAGCGGCTTGCCACCATTGGGATAGTGCACGGTCTTTTGGTACGAGGTGTCCCCGCCATCGGGCACACCCATCCCGATGGCAAAATCCGCCTGCATTTCGTTCATGCCCGGCTTTACTTGATGCTGCTCGACCGCCTGCCACACGTCGGGCGGCCAGTGTTTGTAGAGGTCGTGAGGATCCTGGATATAGAGCATCTCGTCGGAATAGATTTTGTACTCGCCTTCGGCAGACTGGTATCCGATTGGCACCGCGTAACTTTTCCCATCCTTTTGAAACGTGGCAACAACTTGTTTGGGCTGTCCCGAGACTATATTGCTCGCCACAACCACGTCAGTGATCGCAAGCTTTTCAATGGGACCGAGCAGTCCGGCATCGTGACCGAAGTCCACATGTTTGCTCGCGGGCTGATAAGCAAAATAAGTATAGCGGTATCCCTCTTTGACCCACACCGGCTGCTGCGTAAGCTGTTTCGCGCTTTTGAGATCGTAGGGATAGAGCTTCTTAGGATTCACGTAATAGTCGGCGTTCGAGTAGCCGACGGCATCCGCTCGTTTCTTGCGCTCAACCGCGAGCTGGTCTTCGTGGCGTTGATAGAAGATGTAGCCCGCGCGCAGGGTAGCAAGCGCAAGGGCAGCTAACAGGGCTAACTGGATTCGTTTTCTGGTTTCGGCGGTCATGATTGCGAAGAAACGTTATGAGGTGAAACTGCACTCCCGCCCCCGTTGTACACTGAATGCAGGAGCAGCATCAATGCCAGTCACGGAACAGGATGTCATGAGCGCGCTGAAGAGTTGCTACGATCCGGAGATTCCGGTGAATATCGTGGACCTTGGCCTGATTTACGGCGTGAAATTCGATCCCGCGCCCGACGACAAACAGGATGTCAGCATCGATATGACTCTGACCGCGCAGGGCTGTCCAGAGCACGTCAACATCAGCATGCAGGTCAAATCACGTCTCGAGCAATTGCCCGGAATCCGAAATGCCGCAGTCAATGTAGTGTGGACTCCGCCTTGGACTCCAGAGCGGCTGACCCCGGATGCGAAAAAACAGCTCGGCATCGAGTAAGCCGGGACCTCAGGCTTCGAATTCAACGTGACCGCCTCGTACTAACGTACCAGTCTGAGGTCCGAGGTTCGAGCTTTCCTATCCCCCGATCTCTTCCCAGATATCGAATGCGCCGCGTCCGGCAGCCTCGGTGATGCGCCGGCCCGCTTTCCCTGCCATTTCCATGACCTGCATACCACGTTCGAAATACTCGGGCAGCGAGCGTCGAACTCTTTCGAACTTGTCCGGATACTCCGACGCCAGTACCGCCAAGCCGACTCCAGTGGCCAGCACTCCCGCAGGATACTTCTTCCTCATAAACAAGAATGCCGCGGCCCCAATCGAGCTCATCACTACCGCTTTCTTCCAGCTATCCATACTGTTCTCCCAGAAAACAGCGCTTTCCGTAATTTTACCGCACCGAAACTCTAATGCGGATTAGATGCCAATTTCCTGCCCTATGGATGAGTGTGGAGCTTGATTACACCGCCAACTTCTGCCCGGCTCGATCCTTTATACTGCCTCCTTCGCCGGAGGACTCATGCTTCGCTCGCACGTTTCCGCAGTTAGATTCGTTCTTGCGTTCACTCTCACCAGCACATTCGTCCTCGCTCAATCCAAGCCACGCGCGCGCGATTTAGGCGTGCCGTTCGATGGCACACCCGGCCCCAACAATGCGATTACCGACGTTAAAGGTGTCGAGGTCGGGCACACCACTCTGATTTCGGGCGAGGGAAAGCTGGTAGTTGGTCACGGGCCTGTCCGCACCGGCGTGACGGCCATTCATCCCCGTGGCAAAGTTTCCAATGACGCGGTGTTTGCCGCCTGGTTCACGCTGAACGGAAATGGTGAGATGACTGGTACGACCTGGGTGGACGATTCCGGATTCCTCAATGGCCCTGTCATGATTACGAACACGCACAGCGTAGGCGTAGTGCGCGATGCTGTGATCGCCTGGAAGGTAAAGCACGGATCGCCCGACATGGAAGGCTACTGGTGGTCATTACCGGTCGTGGCCGAAACGTGGGACGGGTACCTGAACGACATCAATGGATTCCACGTAAAGCCGGAGGATGCCTGGCACGCGCTCGACTCCGCCCATTCCGGTACGGTCGAAGAGGGCAACGTCGGTGGCGGGACGGGAATGATCTGCAACGAATTCAAAGGCGGTATCGGCACCAGTTCTCGCGTCCTCGACGTCAAAGCCGGAGGATACACCGTCGGCGTGCTGGTGCAATGCAATTACGGCTCGCGTGAGCAACTGAGGGTAGCCGGCATCAACGTCGGACGCGAAATCCCCGAGCACACTGTTTGGCAAAAAGATGTGGGCTCCATCATCGTGGTCGTGGCCACAGACGCGCCCCTGATCCCGACGCAACTCAAGCGCATCGCCAAGAAAGTCTCGCTGGGGCTAGGCCGCGACGGCAGCTATTCAGGCGACGGTTCGGGAGACATTTTCATCGCGTTCTCGACGGCTAATCCCGGCGCAGTCGGCACGAAAGACCTGCACCAACTCAGTATGCTTCCCAACGATTCCCTTGACCCTATTTTTCTCGCCACGGTTCAAGCGACGGAAGAGGCGGTCGTGAACGCGATGGTCGCGGCGGAAACCATGACCGGCATCAACAATCACACTGTGATTGCATTGCCACACGACCGCTTGCGCGAGGCCCTGCGAAAACATGACCGACTGGCGAAATGACGCAAACGACACGGACAGTCAGGGCTTGCCAAATGTACCGGTCGCCCCGTTCCGGTATTCGTGGGGATGAATATCTAGGCGTTTGATCATCGATTGCAGAGTGGTGCGCTTGAGGCCCAGTCGCGAAGTCTTCCGGAAATGGAACTCGCCTCTCAGGACCGCGGGCGTCGTCATGTTCATGCACAAAATGAAACGGGGCAAGCCCTTTCGGGCTTGCCCCCTCATTTGTTCCGAAATCGTTACTGCTGTGCCGACGTCACTAAATCGTTCTTCAGGACGTTGACTTCGACGCGAGCACCGCGCGACTGCTTTCCTTCTGCCGTCGCCGCGGCGTTCCCCATGCTCATCGCGTAGATGCGGTATACCGGGATGCTATGGGTGAGCACGAGATAGCGAACCACGGAATCCGCCATCCTCTGTGAACTGCGTGTCGCGGCCTGCCCCTGACCGGGAGCAAATCCACGCACTTCAATGATGTATCCGCGCTGGTCTTTCAGAGGTGCGGCCATCTCGTCGAGAGCATCCTTCGCAGTCTTGCTCAACACTGTCTGGCCGGGACGGAAACGGATTTCGGTCTGCGCCGAACCTTTGTATTGATCGAGACCGCCCACCATCTGCTCAGCTTTTGCCACGCGGGTCGACGCCTGATTGGCCGCTGTTTGCGCTCCCTGCGCCTTGGTGGCCGCATCACTAGCGTGCTGATCCGCGAGACTACTCTTTTCCGAAGCGAGTTGGATACCCTGCTGCGCGCGCGTATCCACATCCTTGATCTGGCGGCTGGTTTCAGAAGTCAGTTGATCCAGTTCATTGATGCGATCCCGAATAGGTGTGACGTGGCGTTGCACATACTTTTTGTTAGCGAAAGGATGCGTGATCAGGTTCACCAGGTTGGGATCGTCGCCATCCCAGAAATCTTTGGACCGCGGAGACGCAAGCGGCTCCCGGTCACTGGCGCTCTGACTAGCGCTGGCGCTGGCCGAACTTGCGGACGAACTGCTATTGGTTTGCTGCGCAAATGCCGCAAGCGCAGATAGGACGACAACTGCCAGAAATATGCGGTTTCTCATCTTGACTTACTCCGTGAGTGGAGCTCGACTCTCCACTGCAGACCGAATGGGCACCGTGGGTGCGTATAGATTGTGCTCCCAGATGGCCCGATCTGCAAGCCCATCGCGGGATTTCGCCGGATCGGCCTGAAAGAGGCACCGGACCGCCCCTGTGCCAGGTGTCCGATAGTGATCAGGGTCACTGCCGGCCTGCTGTAACTCGCATAGGCTCAATTGCGAAACTACGGAGCAGACTATGCCTATCCCTATCCCCGCGCTCGAAACCATTGAAGATTTTCTCGCCCAGAAGCGCATCGCCATGATCGGAGTATCCCGCAATCCCAAGGATTTCAGTTCGGCCCTTTTTGAAGAGCTGAGAAAACGGGGCTATGACATGGTTCCGGTGAATCCGAGGGTCTCTGCAGTGTTGGGTCAACCCTGCTATGCACGAGTGCAGGAAATCCAACCGCCCGTGGATGCTGCGCTACTGATGACCACGCCCGAAATTACCGACGAAGTTGTTACGGATTGCGCCGATGCCGGCATTCGTCGCATCTGGATGTACCGGGCAGGCGGCAAAGGAGCGGTCAGCGAGAAGGCGGTCGCATTCTGCCAGGAGCGCGGAATTCAGGTAGTCCCTGGCCAGTGCCCGTTCATGTTTCTCCCCGGCGCAGCGGGTGTGCACAAGTTCCACGGATTTTTCCGCAAGATTACCCGCCGCTACCCCAAGCACCAGCACTCCGCCTGATTTCTTAGGAATGTTAACCCCGAGGGTGCCCCACCCTTGTCGCGTTTTCTGCGACAGGGATTTTTGACTTTTCAGGGGACCTGAAGAACCACAAGGCTAATCCTTCACCGCCCGATCCGTAATCTCCAGCCCCTTGTCGATGATCGCGAACGCCTCGCGCAGCTGCTGTTCGTTAATGCAAAGCGGTGGATTTGTGTAAAACGAGTTCCACCGCACGAGGGTATAGAGCCCTTGTTCGCGGAAGAATTTTCCAAGTGCGGCCATCTCTTCCGATGATCCATTAAACGGAGCCATAGGCTGCTTCGTCCTCTGACTTCGCACCAGTTCGAAGATGCCGAACAGCCCGATAGACCGCACCGCCCCAACCGACGGATGCTTGATCTTCAGCTCGGCGCCCAGTTGCTTCATCACTGTGCCCATCTTCCGCGCATTCTCGATGAGATGATCCTCTTCGTACACAGCAATCGTCGCCAGCGCCGCCGCGCATCCCATGGGATGCGAGTTGTAGGTCAGGCCGCCGTAGAAGACCTTGTCCTGAAAATGCTGAGCGATGTGATGACGCATGCCCACGGCGCCGAGTGGCAGATAGCTCGCAGTAAGTCCCTTCGCCATGCAGATCAGATCGGGCACCACCTTCCAGTGATCAATCGCAAACCATTCGCCCGTGCGCCCGAAACCAGCCATGACTTCGTCCGCGATCATCAGGATGCCATACTTGTCGCAGAGCTTGCGCACTCCCTGCATGTAACCATCCGGCGGAATGAGGATGCCGTTGGTGCCCACAACCGTTTCGAGAATGAAGGCCGCAATCGTCTGCGGACCCTCCAACTGCATGGTCTCTTCCATCATAGCCAGCGAAGTATCAGCCGATTCCCACCCTCGTTCGATGCCGTGATAGGGATCAAGCACGCGCACGACTCCCGGAATGCCCGGCTCAGCCGCCCAGCGCCGAGGATCGCCAGTAAGCGAGATGCTTCCAGCGGTCGCTCCGTGGTAGGAGCGATACCGCGCCATTATCTTGTGGCGTCCCGTGAAGAAGCGGGCGATCTTGATGGCGTTTTCGTTGGCTTCGGCGCCACCGTTGGTGAAGAAGAACGTATCGATGTCGCCGGGCGTAATCTCGGCGAGCTTGGCGCCAAGCCGAGCGCGGGGTTCAGTCGCCATGAATGGATTGGCGTAGCAGAGAGTGGCCGCCTGCTCGCTGATGGCGCGAATCACTCGTTCGTCGCCGTGCCCAATGTTGACCGACATCAACTGGCTGTTGAAGTCGATGAAGCGCTTCCCCTCCGGCGTCCAGAAATAGATGCCCTTCGCCCTGGCCACAGGAATGGGATCGACCTTCGATTGAGCCGACCACTCAAACAGAGTGTGCTTCTTGGTGAGATCAACGATCTCCTTGCCCGTCATGGATGTTTCGATAGCAGTAGTCATAATGTCCTTGAAGTCGGCTACGGATTCCACGGATTAACCTATAAGCGATCGGTGTTGATCCGCGTTAATCCGTGGCCTGAAGTCTTAGAACTTCCTCGAGTGCTCTTTCGCCCAGCGCTCGACAACGACTTTCTTGTCTGTATAAAACTCGATCGCATCGCGTCCTTGGCCGTGAAGATCGCCGAAGAAGCTATTCTTCCATCCGCTAAACGGAAAGTACGCCATGGGCGCAGCCACTCCGATGTTGATGCCGATGTTGCCCGCAGGCGCCTCATAACGGAAGCGGCGCGCCGCCGATCCGCTCGACGTGAACAGCGACGCCTGATTTCCGTAAGCGCTGCGCTCGAGGAAGGCAAGCGCTTCGTCCATGTTGTCCGCGTGAACCAGGCTCAGCACCGGCCCGAAGATTTCCGTATCCGTGATCTCGCTGGTTGCCGGAACATCATCAAGGATGGTCGGCTTCACGAAGTTGCCGCGCTCGCTCTTGGGGACCCTCGCGTTGCGGCCATCGAGCAGAACCTTCGCCCCCTGCTTCTCTCCCACACCGATCAGCGACTCGACTCGCTCCTTACTCTGTGGAGTGATCACCGGCCCCATCTGCACGCCATCTTCCAGCCCGTTGCCGACCTTGAGCTTCGAAGCTGCATCCGCGATCGAATCACGAAACGTCTTCTGCGCTTCTCCAATCGTGACTGCCACGGAAACAGCAAGGCAGCGCTGCCCCGCGCAACCGAAGGCGCTGTCGCTGATGATCTGCGTCGCCATCGGCATGTCAGCGTCTGGAAGAACAATCACATGGTTCTTGGCTCCGCCCTGGCATTGACAACGTTTGCCCTGCTCAGCGGATCGCGAGTATATGTAGCGCGCAACCGCAGTCGATCCTACGAAGCTGATGGCACGAACTTTCGGATGATCAATGAGTGCGTCCACAGCCGCCTTGCCCCCATTGACCAGATTCACCACTCCCTTCGGCAACCCAGTCTTTTCGAGCAATTCGTACACATAGCGCATGGTGAGCGGTACGCGCTCGCTCGGCTTCAGTATGAAGGTGTTCCCCGTCGCGATCGCGTAAGGCAGGTACCAGAAGGCAATCATTCCCGGGAAATTGAACGGAACAATCGCGGCCACTGGGCCCAGTGGCTGACGAATCATCATTTCGTCAATCCCGCGCGCCACGTCTTCCAGGTTGTAGCCCTGCATCATCATCGGGATGCCGCAGGCCACTTCGACGTTCTCGATGGCACGCCGCATCTCGGCTTTGCCCTCGACGAAGGTCTTACCATTCTCCAGCGTGATCATGCGAGCGATATCGTCGATATGCTCCTCAAGCAGCGTCTTGAGTTTGAACAATGGCTGTATGCGGTCTTCCGGAGGCGTGCGCCGCCACTCCGGAAAAGCAGCGGCAGCGGCTTCGACGGCTTTGTTCACGTCGGCTGCGCCAGCCAGAGGGACGGTTGCCAGAAGATCTCCGGTTGCGGGGTTGACCACATCACGCCACTCGGATGTGTGCGACTCGACCCACTGTCCGTTGATGAAATTCGTAAGTTTGTTGGCGGGAGGTGCTGCTACGCTCATGGAGGTAATGCCTTTCGCAAAATCAGTGGTCCGTTAGCGGTGCCCAGGTTTTCCGTAGTTCTATCGTACCCACCGGGAGCACCTGCCACCGAACCCCTACGTCATCAGGTGTTTGGGTGGGGCACGGCATCAGCCGCGCCGTCTAGGCCCGCAAATGACGCGGGCTTTAGCCCCTGAGGGAAAGCGCAGTCTCCCTCGCCATACGAAGTCAGCTTTTGTGCTCCTGTTCAAACTAATTGTGCCACCACGTTCTTCGTGCCGCAAACTGCGGCTATCGCCGATTCCAGTACGTCGAGTGCTTCTTTCATTTGCTCGTTCGTGATCACCAACGGCACCAGTACGCGAATCACGTTCGAATACGTTCCGGCTGTTATCGTGATCAGCCCATGCTCGTAGCAGTACTGCGTGATCTTCTTCGTTTCCTCGGTCGCTGGCACCTTGGTGTCTTGCGACTGCACCAGTTCGATCGCCTGCATCCCGCCCAGTCCGCGCACATCCCCGATGATCGGCCAGCGACACTGCCATTCACGGGCACGCCGCTGGAACTGATCACCCAGTTCGTCAGCTCGCGAGAGCAAGTCTTCCCGCTCGAACAAATCGAGCACCGCCAGCGCAGCCGCACACGAGAGCGGATTTCCCGCAAACGTCCCGCCCAATCCTCCGACGCCAGGAGCATCCATGATTTCCGCGCGCCCCGTTACACCAGCCAGTGGCAGGCCACCGCCCAGCGACTTCGCGGTCACAAGAATGTCGGGCTCGATCCCGTACCGCTGGCTGGCGAACAACGCTCCCGTGCGCCCGAAACCGGATTGCACCTCATCGGCAATAAATAAGATGCCATGCTTGTGGCAAAGATCGACCAGCACCTCGAAGTAGTCCGGCGGAGGCGCGATGAATCCGCCCTCCCCCAGCACGGGCTCGGCAATCACGGCCGCAACTTCTTCATTGGCCACCACCCGCTTGAACGTATCTTCGAGATGCCGCGCGCAGTACAGATCGCATGACGGATACTTTTTCGAGTACGAGCACCGGTAGCAATAGGCAAACGGTACCCGGTAGACCTCGCTCGGAAACGGCGCAAACCCGGCCTTGTAAGGATGCGTCTTGCTTGTGAGCGCCAGCGTCATCATGGTGCGTCCGTGGAACGCATCTTCGAATGCGATGATCCCGGGCCGCTTCGTGTAAGCGCGCGCGATCTTGACTGCATTCTCGACAGCTTCAGCGCCACTAGTGACGAAGATAGTCTTCTTCGCGAACTTTCCCGGAGTAACCTCGTTCATCCGCTCGGCCAGACGAACGTAGCTCTCATAGGGCGTCACCTGCACGCAGGTGTGCAGGAAGCGGTCGAGTTGATCTTTCACTGCATCAACGACTTCGTCACGGCGATGGCCGACATTGAGGCAGCCGATGCCTCCAGCAAAGTCGAGGTAGCGATTGCCGTCGACATCCTCGAGCCAGGCGCCTTCCGCCTTGGCCACATAAATCGGCGTGCCATGGGAAAGCCCGCGAGGCACAGCCTTCGCGCGGCGCTCAGAAAGGGCCTTCGACTTCGGGCCCGGAATTGCAGTGCGGAGTTGAATAGTAGACATAGTTAAGTACCCAGGGATCAGGGGCTAGGGAGCAGCGGTCAGGTACAAACCAGTTTCCTGACCCCTGACCCCTAATCCCTGCCCGCTGTTCTTCAATACCAGCCGATCGGCGCCTCATTCAAATTGATGTGCACCTGCTTGGTCTCGAGATATTCTTCGATCCCCCACGGTCCCAGTTCGCGGCCGAATCCGGATTGCTTGAATCCTCCCCACGGAGCTTCGACGTACGTCGGCTGCATGTGGTTGACCCAAACAATGCCCACCCGCAGAGCCTTCACCGCACGCATCGCCTTGAAAATATCGCGGGTCCAGACGGCAGCCGCCAGGCCATAAGGAGAGTCGTTCGCAATCTTCATCGCATCTTTTTCATCTTCGAATGGGATGACAGCCGCGACCGGTCCAAAGATCTCTTCACGGGCGATACGCGCGCTGTTATTAACGTCATAAAAGATCGTCGGCTGCACGTAGTA
>Ga0210403_10000385_pt1 | contig 47345 bp, 38 predicted proteins | sample IncBWC19MmetaG_FD_150863 | JGI IMG/M metagenome (GOLD analysis project Ga0210403, IMG submission 150863) | Forest soil microbial communities from Barre Woods Harvard Forest LTER site, Petersham, Massachusetts, United States - Inc-BW-C-19-M | ecosystem: Environmental > Terrestrial > Soil >...
CTAGGCGCTTCCTCACAGCACGAAACTCCGACGCCAGAGCGCAAAAAAGGATGATGGCCCCCACGTTTGGCCGCGTCATCGCCGGATTCTTATCCGGGATTATGTCGATATTGCGGTATTCCTCCCCAGCGAGCCAGCCATTGGACCTGGACCAAAGCGTTTTAGCATTGAGGCCCTTCACTTCCTTCTCTGCTTCCTCCACGTTAAGCCGGGTGTCGTTCATGGCGCTGATCGCAAGCGCGCCATCAAGCAAAAATGCATCAATGTACGGTTCGCGAACGATGGCACGGAGCCTATCAATCGGGACTTGGCGATTAGGGACGATGAGCAGATCGACGTCCGACCCATAACTGGCATTCCCATGGTAGCGGCGGGAACCAAAGATTCTGATTTCTTCGACCCATTCGGCTTCGCCGAGCGAAAGGATCACGTTATACAGATCTAGTGGGGTTTGTTCAGACATATCCGCTGGGCAAAGGTATGTGAAACGTAAAAGACACGAGCCCGATAGAGTTTACAATAGTCGACTCTCTGGGTCTTGACTTTAACTCGATAAAATACATTATCGTGCTTAGATTCCGGCGACGATTGTCACGCGACGGATTTTTTTCGATGAGTTTCTTCCCATTCAAAATATCCGGGCGCAAAAATCTTGCTTGTGTCTAATTCGGTCGAGTGGTTAAAAAATTCATTAGGAATGTTCTGCACCATTCGATATTTAACGATCAGATTCTTTCGCCACCAATCCTGGCCCATCGGCGTTAGGCTATTTACTAATAACAAGGCTTGTTCGTGCGTCGAGAGTTGAGCGCGGATGGTCTTTACATATTCGTATTTATCGATGGCAAGGTCTTGCCCGTCAACATACCGAATCATTTGATACAGGTGCCGGTAGTAGTGGCCGAGCCGGGATTGGTGGCCCTCGAAGGGAACATAACCAAAGTTTCGCTCCTCGCGGATTTCGTCCTTTGTTCCCAGTTTATTCAATTCCTTTTCTACTGCATCTACGAATGCTGGGTTGAAAGTAGACAACGACATCTTAAGCATGCGGGACGAATTCGGCCCAACTCCAAAGAACAGACAGTAGTACGCGACGTGCAACATGTCCTGCTGAGTTAGTTGTTGGTGACTGGTTTTGGCGACAGCCCGCACTATCTCCAGCGCGCACCTCAGTTCGCGCATCAATAGTACAAAGACCTTTCTTCCAGATGATCCCTGAACCTCGATTTCCGCTACGTTTTCTCGGTGCATCTTTATTAACTCAAAATACTTGGTCTCAAAATTTTGCTGGGCAAACGCTAGTCGTTGGCTCTTCAGCGTGCTGAAAAGAAGGACGACGCCCGTCAAGGCGAATATCGCCCCAACGTAGCCGCCGACAAAGGAGCCCAATTGGCCGGCGGTTTCAGGGCTGATTGTACTGGACTGTCGAAAAGCTTTTGAAATGAAGATGGCGTTCAGGGAAAGAAGTCCTAGTGCGATGATAGCCAGTTCGACCGCGTTCTCCCGCAACCACTTCGAAAGTCCCTGAACATGGTTTGTCAATTTCGCCACCGGAGCTTTGATTGATGCGCATTATATGATGTTGTTGGGCTCTTGGTCCAAGCTCCTGTTAGTTTGACAGGATAAGGATTTTTGCTGTTACCAAATGGTAACGCGTCGGAGTAAGCGGGATTGCGGCCCATAAAAGAGGTTATGGGCCGCAATTATCAGTTCGCGGGGGAATCGCGGGGTCAGTGAGCAAAGAATACGATCAACAGGGCCAGGGCCGCACCGCTCCAAACAACAACGAACGCGCGAGCAATCGTGCGCGTTATTTTCCACACTCCGGTCCTGGGTACCCCACGCAGCACCTCGTGAGGCCCAAACGCTATAGGCTCTAGCTGGAGGCAAATTCTTTTCCACCAATCAACATGAATTACTGCCCCGCGCAATGTGAACAACCATAGGATTGAGAACAACAGCCCAATGATCGTAATGATGGCCGGAGCGAGTAGCGAAGTCCAGATTGTATCCTTAGGGAATCGAGCCGAGGCGAACGCGATTAAGCCGGCATTGGCGGCAAGAAAGAATTGATTCTTCGTCCACGACATCATGTTTTCCGTCGCAAAATACCGGAACACCACATCGTATCGACGTAGTGCGACATCGATCTCTTTCGGATCAGGGGTGGGCATTGACGCTTCTTTGATGTCGGCCGCTTTACTTTGTGCGCCGGTCACACTAGCCAAAGTTTTCGGGTCAGCCATGGCGGAGAGTATAGCAAACGGCGAATTTCCCGTTGTCTTGTTGGCGAAATATCGCTGCGGGCGTTGTACTGCAGGTCGTAGAGCCTGGTTGTGCCTCGGTCGCGCGCTGCAAATTGTTGCATTCCTGTCTCAGTCGAGCGTGAAAAGCGACCGCACTCTACAATCAAGTCGCGGGTTCTGATAGCGTGTGATAAAGGACGTTATCATTCACGAAGAAACTTCCATTCGGAAACCGAACTGGACGAGTTTTTCCCATCACTTACAGCACTGCACGGCCTCTGGTACACATGCCGGGTGTTTTCGCCTGCTCGATGAAATCGTCTTGGCGTTGACAGCGGTGAACAGAAGACTAGCAGGACATGGCATTCTCTGGCCATCGAAAGTGGCGTAAGATTACCAAAAGGAGGCGCCATGAATAAGAAGCGTCTCTCCACATTCATCGCCCTCGCAATCTCAATTCTGATCTTCCCGCTTCTGATCGATAAAACCGCTCAACTGCCGCTTGGTCCGGACGGCTTCGTGATTGTTCCAGGGGAACGCTGGAGCTCCATCAACGATTCCGGAACCATTGTAGGTTTTAGTGCAGTGGACGATGCACCTAAACGCTGGACCTCTGTTCCAGAGATTTCCGCGCCTGTGACTGGGATAGCTAGCATGCCGTCGCCGAATGCGAACGGCTGGAACAATTCCCCAGTCACTGTGACTTTTGTTGCAGTGGACGAAGCATCTAAACGGAGCGACCCGGCGGATTCTGCTCGTAGTGCCATCGTGTATAGGTATGATTCGATGGGAACGCTCACTGGCGTTAGTTCCGACAGCCTTTCTTCCACGGTTTATACGTATGATTCAGCTGGCTTTGTGCTGCATAGCCTAAATCGCATAAATATAAATATCGCCCTTACTGATCCCGATTTAATTGTCGATCAGGGTCACCATTACAAGACACTTAGTTCAGCAAGCATCTCAGCGGCGCCCATGATTGCAGTCAATCAACCGTTCCAGTGGCGCGCGACGCAGACACTTACGGTGTCCCGCGCTGGTTGGTACGACCTTTCGACCTACTCGGATGTGTGTGGTTCGGTCAGCTGTCAATTGGAGGTGATCTGGCTCCCGCTCCCGGACGCGTCTGGAGACAGGCAATCTAAATTGACAAGTGAAGCGCGCTCCTGCTGGACAACGGTCCTAACGACGGACGGTCGAAAGACGAGCAAAGACTATAGTGCCGCTTGGATTCATCTAGACGGCCCCGGGACTCTCGTGGTCGCACTGGCGACTGCAGATGCGCGACAAGCCAACTATACGGTAGGCATGCATGCGTTAAGTTGGGGCGAACTCATCGCCCGGATGCGCAATTTGAGCTTTGTAGGTGTTCTACTGTCGATGTACCTGTTTAGATGCGCTGTCGTCTCGTGCCTATGGATCTTAAGCCTGGTTCTGCTCCATCGCTTCACCTTTTGGGTCCTATGCCAATTGCCAACAAGACAGCGAGGAGCCGCACGGAACGAAATCGAAAGGTTACTCTGGGTTGCGAAGTGGGGCGGCCTCGCGAGCTACGCCGTATGGACAATCATCGACATCGCAGAGTTTATTCGAGTTTAGGAGCAAGCCTTTCGCGATCACATGGCTGCTTACGTTCTAGAAATAGCTCGAGCCGTGATTAACAACCCTCTTGACTTTAACTCAATAAAATACATTATCGCGTTCGAAACGGTACGAACTTCGAGCTGACCGCCTAGGTCCCAACCAGGGAGTCGGAATTTGCTACTGGAACTACTCGCATTGTTTGCGATCTCTAAGGCCCGACGTTTTTAGTAGCTAATTGGAGACGTCCTGAAACATCGTCAGCAATCAGCTGCCGTTGGAACGAAATGATTTCTTTCCCGCATTGTCTAATGGCCCGGTTACCTTATCTATTTCCAGAAGCCGGACTTGCAATTCAGCGGCGTAAAGTTCGGCGCGCTCATGAGTCCTGGCGTTCTGAATTGCAACTGTTGCTGGTACCGCCAAGGATTTCGCGAGACGAAGATGTTCAGCAGTGAAAGCTTTAGGTGAGTTCGATCCGAGGGAAAGAATGCCAATTACGCGACCAGCGGCGATCAACGATATTCCCATCCAGGATCGAAGATGGTCGAACGGCGGAATGCCGCTCCACCCGGCTTCTGCGGCAACATCTGCCAAGAGCATCGCCCTCTTCTCGAAAAGTACGCGCTCAAGAAATGTGTTCTCGGAAGGTTTTAGGGTGAGTCCAATTCTCTTCGGTACACTGCGAGGAGCTTCACGCGCCACCATCAGCTCGAATCCGTCCTCTACGAATAACACTGTCGCTCTGTCGAATGGAACCAATTCGGACATGCACTGTAAAAGTGTGTCTAGTACCGAATCCATCGCCAGATTCTGGCTGAGAGCGAGAGTCGATTTGCGCAGGGCTTCGGCCTCGGCTCTGGCAGCTTCCACGGCATCAAGCTGTTCGACGATTTTCAGTTCCGCTCTCTTCCGTGACGTTACGTCCTGAGCTGTGCCTACCAGCCAGCGAATTTCGCCATCTGCGGGCACTGGAAACCCTTTGGCCCATATCCATCGAACTTCACCGTCTGTCCGAATGAAACGAAACTCTTCGTCAAACGTTCCCGAAGTTGCGAGGTCACCGAGTCTTGCAAGAATACGGATTCGATCCTCTGGATGGATCAGGTCTTCGTATGCGGAAGGGACACGCCTAAGTGTTTCAATATCTTGTCCCGTGATCGTTGTGTACGCGCGGTTGACGTAGGCGATCTCCTGCGTACGCGCATCCATTCTCCAAAAGATTTCCGCGATATTGTCTGCCATCTCTCGGAAACGCTCTTCGCTCTCTCGGAGAAACAGCTCGGCTTGGGTTCGTTCAGTCACATCGCAGATGACTAGAACGTGTCGGCCCGGTATGTAGTTGGCCGTAGCGGTAAAGTCTACAAACCGCTTTGTTCCATCTCCCGCGACCAACTCGATTCGACCCCGACGATTTGTGCTCGGCAGAAATGAACTCCACCTTTTCGTGGAATTGTCGCGATCTATAAGAAAGCAATCTATATTGCTACCTATCAATTTGTCTGCGGAGATTCGCAGGATTCGCACTGCGGCGGGATTGGCATCCAAGCAATCGCCTTCGTTGTTTACAATCAAGATTCCGTCCAGGACATTCTGGAAGATGGACGAGAATTCACAGTGGGTATTGAGAAACGCACGGTCTGCTTCCCCATGTTCACTATGGAGACGCCAAAGCGAATAGACGATAAGAAATACAGCGAACAATAATGCGACCACGAGCGAAGGAACCAGGCTTTCTGAAGGACCCGCATTTCTTCTGTGAGAAACCAGGGACAGAAAGAGAAACCCAATGGAAGCCACGAGGGTAAAAAACGAAGAGTAACGAAGCCAGATGGGGAGCGGACGACACAAAGCGAGCGAAGACTCCGAAACCGACGAAAGCTTCGTGAACAGAAGTCTCAACCCGATGGTCCTCTAGGTTGGGAGGCTACCACTTGGTATGTGTCGCTTCTTATTTGATTCTGAGATGTCCGCAATTCAGGACAAGATTCCCTAGGTATAGATGCCTCGGTCAAGCCCTTCAATTAGATTGGCCGCTTTGACCCCAAATGTTTCACAAATTCGGAGCAATGTCCTTATCGTGATTGGCCTGCCAGCCTCAATTTGCTGCCAGTGGCGAGCGGAGAAGCCGTAGCCGATCATGTCCTCTTGCGTGTAGCCATGTGTCTTGCGCAGTTTCTTGATTCGAGTTCCAAGTGCACGGAAGAATTGGCGTTCATCAATCACCCAACCTATTTAAAGAACAAGTGGTGAGACCACCACGAGCAGATTAGCTGTGACAACTCGAAGTACTTACCTCGCCCTAGGAATCGTTTGCTGGGGTTCGTTAGAAATGAGAAGTGGGCGCGGAAGTCGCCGAACAACCGAATCCAATGATACGTCAAACGCGAGAGTTATTCGCAGTAGAGTGGTGCAAGTTATTGCACGCCCCTTTTCGATTTGCTGCCAGTGGCGCGCCGAAAAACCACGGGAAATCATATCCTCAAGCGTCAGGCCACGTTGCTCCCTCAGGCGGCGGACTCGCTTGCCAAGCGCCACATAAAAAGAAGTTGCGTCGATCACCCATATTCATTTAGTGCCACACGAGCAAAAACACCACGAGCAGAATAGCTGGACACCGGAATGTGTGAATGCTACCCTCGCGCAAAGAAGTTAAAACGAACACGCAAGTGTACAAATGGATGCATCAGCGATAATTGGATTTCGTTCATCGATGACTCCGACAGCGGTCGGCCGTGATCGCGCTCAGGAGGGGCTCGCCCAACCAGTCGAAAAGGTCGAGCCTGATGAGCAATTGATGTGCTGCGTTGGCAGAGGGGATAGAGAAGCTCTGTCAAATCTGTTCCGGCGCTACGCCGGACCTATCCGAAACATCGGCAAACGAATTCTCCGGGATACCGGGGAGGCCGACGATCTTGTCCAAGAGGTATTCCTATACATTCACCGAAAAAGCTCGCTCTTTGACAGTTCTAAGGGCTCTGCCCGGTCGTGGATTGTTCAAGTCGCTTATACCCAAGCGTTCTTGCGAAGGAGGCATCTAAAGTCTCGCGGGTTCTATATGTCCGCAATTGCGGACAGGGCTTCGGAAACTGATTTGCGGGCGTATTCAGGCGCAGAATATGACCAATCCGTTGAAGGACTCTTCGGGAGAGACAGTTGGCACAAAGCGTTAGAGACGTTGAGCGACGAGCAACGGGAGACCTTGAGGCTGCATTTCTTTGAAGGATATACGTTCGCCGAAATAGCCGAGAAATTGAATCAAACTCACACGAACGTCCGGCACCATCACTATCGCGGCCTTGAGAAACTCCGCAAGCAACTGAGTGAAGACGAATTGAACAACCGGCCGTCCACATGATACAAGCTGAAACCAGATGAGAAGTCGAGGCACGTGACAGATGGGTCCGCATGAGAAGTTCCTGGAGCTTTGTGCCGCAGCCACCGCAGGCGAGTTGAGCACAGACGAGCGAATAGAACTAAACGCACATCTCGCAGAATGCGCTGACTGTCGCAGCGCATTGCGGGACTATGAACGTGTGGCGGCGATCGGGATTCCAGCTCTGGCATCGGAGTTGGCGTCAAACGACGAAAGCCAAGATGCTTCCTGGTCCATCGAAGACGCGGAGAAAAAGCTATTCGAGAAGCTGGACCGAGAGCATGAAGCAGTCCCGACAGGAGAAGCATCCCCAGGAAGGCAACTAAAAACAGGGCAGCGCTTTACCTACCGCCCCTCCCAGATTCGCTGGAAAGAAATATGGATGCCCTTTGCTGCTGCTGTGCTTCTGGTAGCGGCACTCAGCGTGACTCTTTACCGGACGGGCCTGCGGCGGGGCGTCGAGTCTGCGCGAGTATCTCTTCCGACCTCAAAAGCACCTGACTCTTCTCTCGAAGCACAAGCCAGCGATGCCGGCTACGAGCGTTCAAAACTGATGTCGAAGCTCGCCGAGGATGCCAAGAATATTGAGGATCTGAAACGTCAATTGTCAGAGCAAAGCAAGTCTGTTCGTACGCTCCAAACTGTAAACTCTACTAGCAGCCAGTCGATCGTAAGCCACCAAGAATCCGAGCATGGCACCCCCGATTCGGGAAAAGCTCGGGATGCGGAACTGGCGGGCGCAAAAGCCAAACTGGACGAGCTTCAGAAGGCGCTCGATGCGGCAACTGCCGAGCGCGCGGAAGCGTCCAGCCACGCGGCGATTTTGCAAGCCAAAGTCAACGAGCTGACAGAATTGATGAATGACCGCGAGCAGGCACTGGATCAAAAGCAAACAGAAGTCGCTAAACAACAAGAATTGCTGGAGCACGATCGCGACATTCGCGAGTTGATGGGAGCTCGCGAGCTGTACATGGCCGATGTTCACGACGTTACAAAGGCGGGAACGAACAAGACCTATGGCCGCGTGTTTTACACAAAAGGAAAATCCCTGATTTTCTATGCCTTTGATTTGGATGCGCAGCCTGGCGTGCAAAATGCGAGTTCGTTTCAAGCATGGGGCCGCAGGGGTCCTGACCGGCAGCAGGCTCTCAGTCTGGGAATCTTCTACCAAGACAATGTGAGCAAGAAGCGTTGGGTTTTGAAGGCCGACGATCCGAAAACTCTCCGGGATATCGATGCGGTATTTGTGACCGTGGAACCGAACGGCGGAAGCCATCATCCGAGCGGCAAGCAGTTGCTCTTCGCTTATTTGCGCGTCGGTCCGAATCACCCTTAGAAGTAATTCTCACACCTTAACTTGTCCTTAACTCAGGACAGGAAATCATTGGGACAAAAAGACGCTTCATTTGCATAGACCTTAATAGTGAGGAGCAATCCCTCACTTCTGGAGGGTCTTTTGCGACTGCGCTGCCTGATTTATTTCTTGGCTTTACATTTCATACTCATTCATTCCTCCGCTGCGCAGTCGCCCACCGGAACCATCAGCGGGATTGTGACTGATCCTACGGGCGCAACAATTGCCAGCGCCGAAGTACTGGTGGTCAACGATTCGACGCGCGTGCAATTTGCGACGAAATCGAACGACGAAGGCATCTATGTCGTTCCGAATCTTCCTCCAGGGAACTACCGCGTTCAGGTAACCAAGGTCGGTTTCAAGACGATCATCAAACCCGACATTCTCATCAACGTGCAGGATGCATTGGCAATTAATTTCGCCCTGCCACTTGGTGCGGCTTCCGAAATCGTTACGATACAAGGCGGCGCACCCCTGGTTAATACGGAAAACGCGGGGGTTAGTACCGTAATTGACCGACAATTCGTCGAAAATCTGCCGTTGAACGGACGCAGCTTTAATACTTTGCTCCAGCTAACCCCGGGTGTAGTGATCGCTCCGACGAGCGGCGCGTCAGCAACTGGCCAATTCAGTATTGCGGGACAGAGAAGTGACGCGAATAATTTCAGCATCGATGGTGTTTCGGCGAACTTTGGTGTCACGGGTTCTCTCTCTGCCGGCCAATCTGGGACAGGTTCGTCGCAGGCGTTCAGCGCGCTAGGCGGTACCAGCAGCCTAGTTTCTGTGGAAGCGCTGCAGGAATTTCGCATCGTGACCTCGTCCTTTGCGCCGGAATTTGGGAGGACGCCGGGCGGTCAAGTCCTGCTCACGACGCGTGCAGGCTCGAACGACTTTCACGGTGGCGTATACGAATACTTTCGCAACGATGTCCTCGATGCTAACGATTGGTTCGCGAACGCAGCGGACCAGGCGCGCGCGCCCGAGCGTCACAATGACTTCGGGGGATTTCTCGGCGGTCCCATCTGGAAGGACAAGACATTTTTCTTCGCGTCCTACGAGGGCGCACGATTGCGTCTCCCCCACACATCCGTGTTTGACGTGCCATCAAGCTCGATTCGAGCCTCCGCTCCGTCAACGCTTTCCCCTCTTCTAAACGCATTTCCGGTGCCGAACGGGCCAGTATCCGCGGATGGTTTTACTGCTCAGTTCACAGGAACCTATTCCAATAACGCAACGCTCGATGCAGGAAGCATTCGTATCGATCACAAATTCGGCGATCGTTACTTGCTCTTCGGACGATTCAACGATGCTCCTTCTGCGATAGCGAACCGCGTTAGCGGCCTCAGCACACTCGAAACTACAACAGCCGATACGAAGACGCTGACGGTTGGATTGAACATGACATTGACCAACAGACTGGCCAATTCGCTGCGGGGAAACTATTCGACACAGAATGCCACGGTAGGAGATGTTCTCGATTCCTTTGCCGGCTCTGTCCCATTGGCGCCGAGTTTTTTCTTAGGGAGCCTGGCGAGCAAGGCAAGCCTGATCGAGTTCCAGACCGATGATACGAACTTTCTCTCTGCCGGAAATCTCGCGTCCGATCGCACACGGCAGTTCAATGTCGCCGATGACCTCGACTGGGTAGTTGGGAGCCATCAACTGAAATTTGGGACGGATTATCGCGCGCTTTTCTTGGACGCCGCGCCCTCAGCTCAAACCTTCTTCTTCGACGTCGACAGCGTCCAAGACTACGTGGCGACGGGACAGGGCAGTCTTTCGGTTACCACCAAGAAGACTTCGAAGTTGCTGACTCAGACCTATTCGCTTTACGGGCAGGACACGTGGAAGGTGACTCCCCGGCTTACGCTGACCTACGGATTGCGGTGGGAACTGAGTCCGGCTCCGTCAGGCCGTGGGACAACGACGCTCGCATCGTGGGAGAACACGGGAAATCCGTCCGCGTTTTCATTGGCCCCTTCCGGAACCAGTCTTTGGAAAACGACATATGGAAACGTCGCACCGCGGGTCAGCGTGGCGTATGCCTTGAACAAGAGCCGAGACTTCGTCATCCGCGCGGGCTGGGGCATTTTTTATGATCTGGGTGTGGGGCAGACAGCAACACTCGCCACGCAATTCCCGAACGCTGCGGCGCTAACAACACCGAACGTCAGCGTACCGACGAGCGACGCAACGCCCTTTCTGCCGACCAGCTCGCTGCAACCTCCGTTTCCGGCAGCCTTCGGAACTTCTCCAAATCTCAAGCTGCCACGTTCCTATCAGTGGAATGTGGCCCTGGAAAAAGCTCTGCCCGCGAATCAGGTTGTGACGGCTACGTATGTCGGCCAAGCAGGAAGAGATTTGCTTCGAGACACGGGGTATTTCCGGCCGAATGCGAATTTCTCTTCCTCCTTCTTTTTAACGACCAACGGAGCCTTTTCGAACTACGAAGCGCTGCAGCTGCAATACCGGAAACTTGTCTCTTCGCGGTTACAGGGAATCGTGAACTATACACTGTCGCATTCTCTCGACAATTCCTCGAGCGACGTGGTGAGCGGAGCAAACGCGATTTCGGCGGCAGGCGACTACGCGTCCTCGGACTTCGATGTCCGGCAAAGTTTCTCAGGGGCTCTACATTTCGAAATGCCGGCGGTTGCGAAATCGGGCGTTGGGTCGGCACTGACGAGGGATTGGTCATTCGATCTCGTGGGGATTGCCAGAAGCGGCTTTCCTTTCAACGGTCGGATTTTCGTCGCGTCCCCGGCGCTTGGTTTCGCATTCATCCGGCCGAATCTTGTTCCGGGGCAACCCATCTGGATTGCAAATCCAACGGTCGCCGCTGGCAAGAGTCTGGATCCGGTGGCTTTCACGAGGCCGGCTGCGGGACAGCAAGGGACGGAAGGTCGCAATGACATCCCTGGATTCGGCTTGACGCAATTTGATCTCTCCATCGCGAGAAAAATTCCGATCACCGAACGACTGAACCTGCAGATTCGGGCGGACGCATTCAATTTGCTTAACCATCCGAACTTCACCAATCCCGGAGCCCTCATATTTTCGGGAGCCACACAATTGAGAGCCACCAAGATGCTGAATCAAGGTCTTGGCGGACTGAACCCGCTCTTTCAAGAGGGTGGTCCGCGCTCTCTGCAATTGTCGTTGCGACTTACTTTCTAAATCCCAAAAGCTTCGGAAGCGGCAGGAGGAAGCGAGCCAATGCTTTCTGCGCGAATGGTGTGTCCAAGTGCAAGGCGACAAATCGCAGCGGCGACGGTGTTATTGACTCTGTCCGCGACGGAAGTCTGTCAGACCGCGGCTGCCCAGACTTCAGCGTTGCACTACGCCGGCACCATGGCTACAGATGCGTCCGGGAGCGGGCACGTATCCAAACGGTTCCTCACCGAGGAAGATGCGATTCGCATGGTTCGAATCGCGGGGCGCGGCGCCATCAGCGAGTACGCCGGCACTCTGACAAAAGACTTCGCCTACTTTTCCCCGGACCAGAAGCAGTTCGTGATCGTTTTGAAAAAAGGAAATCTCGAAGCAAACACCAACGACTACTCCTTGTTGTTGTTCAAATCGGCGGAAGCATTCGATTCTCCAAAACCGCGCGTCCTGACTTCCATGTCGTCTTCCTCAAACCAGGAAGGAATCACGGATATTTTCTGGCTGGCTGACAACGACACGATTTTCTTTCTTGGGCAGAACCCGGGCGAAACAACGCAGCTCTACTCGGTGAGCAGCGGCTCGGGGATTGTTCGGAAGCTGACGAATCATGCGGCGAATCTCGTCGGTTTCACATCGGACCGTTCCGGGGAAAGAGTTGTTTGCGCCGCGGAGCGGCCTCCTTTTCCGGTGCTGACGGACAAGACTCGACGCGAAGGCGTCACAGTGGCGAGAGAAGATATGTCCGATCTGCTCGTGGGGGAACGTCACGAGCGAGCGCTGGACCTCGTACTGTTCGATACCCGCACCGGTGCGTCGCAGCCATTGCCGATCGGCGCTGAACTTCACGGCACCGTCTGGGGCGACGTACAGAATTTCGCTCTGTCTCCAGATGGCCGCCAGTTGGTGGTGAAGCTGAATCTCACAGAGATCCCGGATAGTTGGCGGGAATATCGTGATTTGGCCATCACCACATTTTTTGGGAAAAAGGTTCCCAAGGGATCCCTCACTTTTCTGTATTGGTACGCTCTCATCGACATCGTGACCGGCCAGGGAAGGGTGCTTCTTGATGCTCCTGCCGGCTATCGCGGCTCCGAAGTGGCCTGGTCAGGCGACTCACGCTCACTGATATTGACCGGGGTGTTCCTGCCACTCGGCGATTCCCGGGGCAATCCCGAACTTCTGGCTCACCCATCCGTCGTCGAGATCGATGCCCGATCATTCCGCTACGCGAAGGTCAGCACGGAAGATCTCGCGTTTGCAGGATGGGATCAACAAGAGGGTGTCTTGCAGCTCGAAACTCGGCCAACGCTGGCCTCTGGACTATCGCCCGAGCCGCGCTACTTCCAGAAACGTGAGTACACCTGGGGGCCCGTTTCCGGTTCGAATGAAAAAAGCCTGTCATTGAAAGTCACTGCGGAGCAAAACCCCAGCACGCCTCCCAACATTGTGGTGTCGGACCCGAAAACGGGACAGAAGGCAGTGCTTCTTGAGCTCAATCCGCAATTGAAGGAAGTCGAACTTGGGCACGTCGAAGAGATCAAGTTTACGGGAGCGGGACATTTCGAGGTTCATGGGGGATTGTACTTCCCGCCCGACTACGTTCCCGGTAAGAAATACCCCTTGGTCGTGCAAACCCACGGTTTCGACCCGAAGAGTTTCTGGGTCGACGGTTCGTTCACGACAGCGTTCGCAGCGCAGGCGCTTGCCAGTCACGGAATACTCGTTTTGCAGATTCCGGACCGGCACGATTGGCAAGGGACGCCTGACGAAGCTCCGAACATGACGGAGACGTTGGAACGCGCTGTCGAGTACGTGGACGGCCTGGGAATTCTCGACCGCGAACGTCTCGGCATCGTGGGCTTCAGCAGAACAGCTTTGTACGTGTATTACATGCTTACTCATTCGAAGCTGCGGTTCAAAGCCGCTGTCGTGGCTGACGGATCAGACGGCAGCTATTCGCAATACATTCAGTTCCTCACCGCCTATCCCTCCACGGCCGCCGACTCCGAAGGGCTGAACGGAGGTATTCCTTTCGGGGTGGGAATGCTGTACTGGCTGCGTCACTCGCCGGAATTCCTGCTAGACAGGATAAACACTCCCTTGCTCGTGCAAGCGGCGTCTCGGGGCTCTTTGTCTTCCCAATGGGCGGAATTTGTTGGTTTGCGCAGGCTCGGAAAACCGGCCGAGCTGATGTATTTCCCCACGGGGACTCACATTCTGGAAAAACCGTGGGACCGCTTGGCTTCGCAACAGGGTACGGTGGATTGGTGCGTGTTCTGGATGAAAGGCGAAGAGGACAGCGTTTCCGCGAAGGCTGAAAAATACTCGAGATGGCGGGAAATGCGCGCGGTGTTTGCGAATAGTCAGCCAAGACTCAAATGAAATAGTCCGCGATTCCGGCAAATAGAGAGCAGGGGCGCGCCTCCAGGGAGCGTCCCTGCCCGCGGCGTTACTCGTCGGACTGGTACGCGCTGACGGTCATCAGGTCCGCTACCTCCACCGGGCCGATGATCTTCGCCATGGAGTCCTGTACGGCTTCAATGGCGGTCGCGACTTCGACGATACTTGGTTTTTCGTATTTCACAGTCTTCACCTCCTTTTTCGCGAGATTCTAAATTGAGCGTGTTGTTGCCGGTCGTTCGTTGGTGAAGTGACTGAAGGCCTTCAGTCACTTCGTGTCGGGGACAGACGCTTGGCACCGCGAGTGTCTGGAGTGGACTACTGTTCGTCGGCGGAATAGGCCGTCGGAGTTCCGAGTTCGTGACCGTCGTCAAAGTTAATGACCTTGGACAACGAATCTTGCACGGCTTCGACTGCGGAGCCCAGAGCTACGATTTCTGGCTTTTCGTATTTCATGATTTTCACCTCCTTTCTGAATGTTGCTTCCTTCAGCTAGCTGAAACTCGGTGCTCGTTCCGGCTGCGGCAACGGCGAACGTCCTGCCGCGGCCAGCTCATTCGTGGGAAAGATGGGGTCGGACAAAACGTCATATTTGACGAGAGTGCGCAGCCACTTTTCGAGCACCAATGTCCGGACAACTGTTTGTACCGCGACTTCATTTCCTGTTCGAACGTCTTCCAATGCTTGCCGGAACAATTTCGAGGAAACAATGCCAAGCGATTCCGCGACCATATTCCTGGCAAGCTGGGCCACAGCATCCCAACGCGCTGCGATAGCGACCCGCGGCGCTCGCACGACATATGCCTTGCGCTTTCGCGTAAGAATTTCATCGGGCACAATGCCGACAAGAGCGCGGCGCATGAGAGCGCGACGGCGGCCCGGCTGAATCAGCTGCTGACGCGGAACGGCGAAGAGAAACTCGAGAAGATCGCGATCGAGATACGGATAGCGCTTGTCGAACGGAAGTCGCGAGCTGGTGTGCGAGCATGCCAGTTGGCGACGGACGACATTCAGCGCGGATAGATTTTCTTGAAAGCTTGGCCTCGCGCCAAAGATTTGAATGTGGCGCCGATATCCGTACAGCGCATGGCGATGGCGGCTGACAAACTTTTGCAACAGCCAGCGGGCAGGACGCCGTGCGTCGTCGGCCTTGGTCCAAAGGCGAGGCAGAAAGCTTCCCGCGGTATCAAACAACAAATGTGTCCACGGTCTTCGTTGGCTGATGGCCCATGCCAACAGCCGTCGTGAAAAACTGAACAGCCGGCCCTCCACCAACAGGTCGGCAAGTTCCGGCTGCCCAGTCGGAACGCCACCGGTGAACTCATCGCCTCCGATTCCGGACAGAATGGCGACATAGCCTTTGGCCGCAACGAGGTCCTTGATTCCCCGGTTGCGGAGAGAATGACGGGCGCACTCCGCCGGAGTCGCCGCGAAGTCCTCCATTCCGATGAATGCGTCGAGTTCTTGGGCCGCGTCGAGGGCAATATGAAAACCGCCGCGACCGCGTTTCTCTTCGACTTTGCGGAGGTAGGGCAACTCGTTCCAATTGGGTTCGGAATTGTCGTAGTAAGAGACGGTGTCGGGTTGAGGGACTCCTAATTCCCTCCGCGATGCGAGCACATCGGCCATACAAACGATAGACGATGAATCCATTCCGCCGCTGAGCTCCGCGAGGATCGGGCCTTTCGCGCGCAGACGGCGGCGCACGGCTTGTGCCAAAAGCGAGCGAAAACATTCATCGTATTCGCCGTCGCTGCGATATCGAATTTGTTCCGCCGGAACAAATTCCCAATATTTCTCCACCGTTTTCTTGCCAGCCGTTACGCGAACGAAGCTTGAAGGGGGTACGGACTGAATTGGTTCGTAAGGCGTCAAACCGGCCGCCGGAAAAAAGGAAAGCCAGCCGGCCAGATACTCCAAGTTCATCTTGAGCGGGGAGTCCCCGTCTTCGACGAGCCATTCGAGCGCACTGCTCCATCGCAAACCACCCGAAGTAAGCTGGTAGAAAAGAGGTCGTGTGCCGATGGGGTCTTTGGCCAAAATCAGGGATTGATCGTTTGGGTTCCAGGCAACAAGCGACCAGTCACCGAGTATTTTGCGAAACGCATCCGTGCGCCAACGTTCGAAGGCCGCGGTTGCTATCTCGCTGTCACTGCTCTCTGAATCGAGCATTCCTCCGAGTTCGCGAAGCAAGTCTGGACCGTTATCGAGCCGGCCATCCCAGAAGACGACAGAACCATCAGGCAATTTCTCGGACACGCGTCCTTGTGTGGGTTCGATCCGGCAACACACGACAGACAAACCACCAGAGAAGAACACGTTCGGCCGTTCGATGCCGTCCGTCAAGAATCTCGATTTTGCGCGCTCGATCCATTCCTGGTCAGAGTCGCTAGAGTTGAAATTCCACTTTCCCATTTGTGTACGCATACTGCTCCTCGCGTTGCTTCCGCATTGTTTTTCAGCACCTGTCCAGAACCGCGTACATCTCGTTCGTGTACGAACGGTCGTTCACTACTTGGGCGTCAACTTCGACCCAGGCGTGAGCTTTGAAGGGGACGTGTTGTGTCCCGATGACCAATTGCGCCGGAACTCCGCGATCTCGGAGCAGACATACGGTTGCGGCCGACCGTTGAAGGCACAAGACCTGCTTCCAATACCAGACGCAGGCAAGATTTACGGCAGAGCTGACTTCCTCCACGACTCCATCCACGCGCCCGATGTTGCGGCAAGGATGCCGTCGAACGCCGTCATAGAGAACCGCGAAATTTCCTCGTAATAAGGGAATCTCGAACTGAATGAGTGTGAAGTACGCGCGCAAGACCAGGAAAAACATGGTGGACCTCCTCTACGCCGGTGCTGCCGAGACGCACGACGCGCCGACGCGGATGCGGTCGCGATACCTTTTCATGTGGCGGGCGAGACTTCGGTAGTAGCTGGCAACCGGCGCTTGTTGCAGCTTTAGGGCGTCGTGCCAAGCGTCGCTCGACACAGCATGCGCGAATACGGCGACGAAGGTGGAGACACGAAGAAGTGCGTCGAGATTCTTGATGGAGTACGACGACTCCCAGACAGTGGCATACTCCCTCGTCAAGCACACTTGCGCTTCATCACTCGACAGGGACGATCTGAGGAAGTGTTCGAGAAAGTGCGCAAAACTCAGGAAGGGATGGCCGACGCTTCCTTCCGCCCAATCCAGAAAAACAGTTCGCTCGGGAAGCGCGATGATGTTTTCAGGATGCAAGTCCAGATGTCCCAAGGAATCCGGAACGCCTTCCCGCCGCAACTCCAGCAAAGCGTCGTGTGCGCTCGTCTTGAGTTGTGCAAGGTCTTCGATTGAGAGCCGCGCGGGATTGTCGGTCGTCTGCCGATCCATCAGTTCGGACAAACACTTGAAAAACGGTTCGACTTGCGCGAGAAGGGCGGCGACGCGCACATCCCGGAGGTCACCGCACAGAACTGTTTCTGCCAAATCGATGGACGCGAGTTGCATGCGAGCCAGGTCTCGCGCGGCATTCTTCCATGCCGTAAGGCTCTGCGCGTGCGTGAGTCGACTGCCAGGAACTTCCAAGGTCAGCCATGCATTCCACGGTGGCTGCGTTGCGAGTACCTGCGGTGTAAAGAAGGAAAGATGATTGGAAAGCAGTACGGTGAGCGGAAACTCGCGCTCGTTCGGATGGCCTACAGCCTTAAACCAGACCGCCTCGGCATCAGTCTCAAACCGCATCAAGCTGAACGACGAACTTGCATTGAACTGCTGAAAATTCCCGGTAAGAGTCAACCGAAGTGGACGGATGGTGTCTTGGACCCAGTCCCTCAAGTCGAAGAACCATCCGGGAATCTCAAAAGGGGCGTGATGACCGTTTGGGTCGATGCGAGCAAGGATTCCGATCCACGTTTCGATGGCGCTGATGTCCTGGTGCTCGATGAATTGATGCGCGGTCGTGGTGCCAATAGGAAGCCACTGTGCCCTTTGAGGAATTACCGATTCATATTGCAAGGCCTCGACGATGTGATACCGGACTGTCACATGGCTCGAAGCAGTGGCGGGAAGCGGATACAAGGAATACACGTCAAGGTTCCAGAGAGCTTTGACCTGCGCGTTGAGGGCGAGTGCGATTCTGCCGTGGGCCGGAATCGCCACGGACGGAAGATAGAATCCGGCTGCGTTTTGAAATACGAGGACTTGCGACGCGTTCCGGCGAAGAATAATGAGCCGCCAGACCTCCGTCTCCTGATGAGCACGATTGAACACAATTCACTCCTGGGCGGAAATCCTATTACCGGCAACCAGCGCATGATGTTTCAGGGAGTCGCAGAAGTCCCGGAGGTCGCGTCGCGCCACATCTTCGGAAATCTCAAAGAGCCGCATCAGTTCTTCGACAATCCGTTCTTCCGAATACTCCCTTTCGAGCAGTTGAAAGATGACGGACCCGGACGAGTTGAGAGAGAACATTTTGCCTTTGTCGATATCCAAAACGATTGCGCCATCGGGCGACTGAGATCTGCGGATTCGCTCGCGGATAGAAGGCATCCAGTTCTCCTGATGTTTGCCGTGTCTTGCTTTGCAACCTGCCAGACGGCGATGTGAGTTTCCAGAAGGTTTGCAAAATATTCGCAAACGCGAGGTGGACGTCCCGGACACAGTCAGGATGCGGTTCCCAGAATGACCGAACCATGGAGGCACATGCTCCGCGCATTCGCTTTTGGTGTTTTTTGCGGAGTTGCAGGCAGACCTTCGGGAACAACGGACGGTGCGAAACTTATCCGGCGTTTCGCACCCGGCGGATGAGAGCGACCACTCGGCCAAGCACCTCCACCTCAATCCGATTTCGTAAACGCATGAGTTGTGGAACGCCGGCCGTGCAGGTTCGAATCAGCAAGGTGCCGTTCTGCAAAGTACAGGCGGAGCAGAGTTGACTGCCATCGCGCAGTTCGAGCAGGTACAGCGGTTGCGCCCAAACGGGCGAGGAGAGGGACGGCGCGGGTGTCTTGCTTTTGCGATTCACGGCAAGAAATGCGGCGTCCTTCAAGTAGGGATGCGTGAGGGGGGCCAGCGTCCCCGCCCAGAACAGATCCCGGACAGACAAATTCGGAAGGCCAAGAAGAGCAGGAAGTGCACCGCGAAGAAAAAACGGTATCTCCTCAAACCGGCTCTCCACATCTTGCAAGAAAGGCGAGACGGTCGCCGCGAGTTTCCCCGGTCGCTTCCCTCGAAGGTTGATCAACTCTTCCGGTATCTTTTCCCGTGCGGCGGTTTCCCAAGGCAGTCCCGCGAGTGCCACCAATTCCGCCACGGCCAGGCAATACACGGCGCTCAGAGAAATCAATTTGTGGATGTGGCGTGGAAAAAGGTCGCGTGCCTCCATGTCCGAGAGGGCGCTCGCGGCGCAAAAATAATTCGGATGCTTCAGAACGCGCGCGATCTCTCTGGTTCTTTCCGACGTTTCGTGGAACGACAATCTGGAGCGAACTCGGGCCTGGCGAAGGTAGTCGCCAATTCTTCCGCGTCCTTCGGATCGGCGAAGAGCCACGGGAGACCAGTGCCGGGCGGCACTTGAGGACACTGCGGGAGCACCCCGGTACGCGAGGTTCCGAATTTCGAGATCAACGACTCCCAGAATGCGCGCTTCGGTTCCGAGCTTCATTTCGACGGGAGCGTACGGCACTTGTCTGGAGCAAAGAATTATGCGGCCTGGGCCGCTCGGCCGCAAACGGCTGCAGGTAATGCCGCGACTGTGTTCGATCGCAAGGATGCGGTTGGAATCGTGTTCGTGGAGCAGGGATTCGGCAGAAATGCGAGGATCGACGCGAACAACACTTTCCGGCAACAGATCGGGATAAGCGTAGGCATCCCCGGTTCCAATCTTGAGATAGCGGAATTTGGGAGTCGTTGAATTGGCCAGCGTGCCGAGACGTTGCGTCGTCTTTCGCGAAAGCCAGCGATTCAGTGGCGTGAGTTCCTCTCCCAACGGGAGGCCCGGCGTTTCCTCATACCAGGAGACGGCCGCGTCCAGGTCGTAGACGCGCGAGTCCAACTCGACCGTTTGATAGCGGGGCCAAGACGCTTGGAATCTGGCCGCCGCATCGAAGGAAAATCCGAACACGAGCAGCCAGTCCATGAGCCGATAGCCGGTGAGCACGCTCAAAGCAAAAAGTTGGTGGAGGCTGGGACTGAACGAAACGTGGTGCAACGCGTCATAAAAATTGGAGGGAATCCAGAACATTGAGTTTCCGGAAAACCGGGAACGCGACTGTCTGGATATTTCGGCCACCGACAAACCTCGCGAAGAGAGGATGGAACGAATCGTGGACGAAACAGTATTCGGAGACCGCCTGGAGAGGGAGGGCATAGTTCGTCTAGTGCAAGCCGCAGCGCGGCAAGCATGGAGGAAAAAGTGAGATTTGACCGCATTTGAGGACAGACGGGGCTGTCCGTAATACAGGACAAACTCAAATACTTCAAGACGTTGCGAGGCAATATGCTAAGGTGGCTTCAAGTTCATAGGTGTGTAGTAACGGATGCGGTTATACCCCAGGACTACCATGAACGTAAGCAGGCCGACCGAGAGGGCAGGCGCAAAACTAAAACAACTCCGGAAGAGCCTTGGGCTGACCCTCCGAGCGGTACAAACCTTGAGCCGGCAGCTCGCCGAAAAGAAAAAGAATTACGATTTCTTCGTGTCGCGCGGCTGGCTGAACAACGTGGAGAACGGCACTTATACGCCAGGGCCCTGCAAACTGTATTCGCTGGGAGCGATATACCGGACGCACTGGACGAATCTCTTCGCCTTCTATGGTCTGCACCTGAGCGACTTCGAACGCGACCAGGCGATGTTCGCGCCTCCAAAAACACAACTGGCGCCGGATTCGCCGGAAGCGGAAGAAACGATCGTCGTTCCCGTGCAATCCCACGAAGCGTGGCGGCTGGACCAGACAAATCTTTTCTCAAAGCTGGCGGATATCTGGGGTGAGGTTCCGGTCCGATTGATACAGCAAATGGATTTGCGAAACGGCACTTACGGCTTCGTGGGTATGGGCGACAACCGGATGTCACCCCTCATCCGGCCCGGTTCGATTGTGCAGATCGATCAGAATCAGCGAAAGATTCTCAACGTCAAATGGGACAACGAATACGACAGGCCAATCTACTTCTTGGAACTTCGCGGGGCCTATTTGTGCAGCTGGTGCGAGATTGGCGGCGGTTACCTCTCGGCGATTCCTCATCCCAATTCCAAATGCGAGGTGCGTCGGTTCGCCTATCCCCGGGAGGCGGATATCGTAGGCAGGGTGGTTTGCGTGACCAACCGTCTCGCGGCTTCGATATAGGACGCTGGTCTATCTTGGCGAAACAGGCGTTCTACCTTATGCTTCTTCGAAGTTTCTAGGTTTGCGAATCCTGTCCAGCTAGAAAGGCACATATGGTTATCAGTGATCGTTTACGGCAGTTGCGCGAAGACAAAAAGCTCTCGCAGGGCGATATTGAAAAGCGAACGGGACTCCTGCGCTGCTATATTTCGCGCGTGGAAAACGGGCACACGGTGCCCGCGATTGAAACTTTGGAAAAGCTGGCGCGAGCGCTCGAAGTTCCGCTGTACCAATTGTTCTACGATGGCGACGAACCGCCAAAACTTCCGAGTCTCCTCAAGAGAAAAACCTCGGATGATATCGTCTGGGGGAGTTCCGGCAAGAACGGAATTTACTTGCACAAGCTCGTGAAGTGCCTCAGCAAGGCGACGGATTCCGACCGCAAACTTCTGTTGTCGTTGGCGCAGAAGGTCGCCGCAGGCCGCAGCCGGCGAGCCGCGACGACATAAGAGAAAGAGCGAGCCGGGCTGGTGGCACGGCTCGCCGGGTGGCCGACAGGACTGGGTTACTTCCGTTTCGCTGGTTTGTCACCCTTCGCCGGAGTTTCTCCGGCATCGCTTTGTTCTTTCTTTTTTGAAAGTTCGGTCCGCACTTCGATGGCGAGTTTCGCTGTGTCAATCTTGTATCGGGTGGCCGCTTGCGCGAGATTTGAATCTTTGGCGAGCGGCTGCCGGGGATTGTATCCGGGACAGTAGAGGTCGGAGACCAGTGAGCACGCGAAAAGGAAGTGCTGTACGTCCAGCGTGCTCATTTCGCGCACGGCTTTCGCGGTGATCGTTTTGTAATCCACGCCGTTGCCTCCCCAAGAAGTCTTGGTCTTCTTTTCCTCCCATCCATAAATCCGGCAGAGGCGGCGGTGATTGTCATGGCCGAGCCGCTCGAAGTAATCGAGCGCGGCCATTTCGAGGTCGGGACGCGACAGCGTCGCAGGAAGTTTTTTGCGAATCGCGTTGAGGATGCGGACGCGAGTCAGTTTCTCGGTGCGTTCGGCCAGCAGTTCCTTGGCTCGCGCCGCACGTTCCTTAGGGCTCGGTTCGTAGCGGGTGACGCGAGCATGAACCTTGCACTGTTCATCGCGGCAGACGTGCAGCACTTTGCCTGCGTCGGCGCCGTCGATGACCACGGCGGGTTTGGTTTGCGGGCACTCCGCTTTCTTCACGGTGCGATAGTGTCCTTCATAAAGGACATCGGCGTTCCGTTGTTTGACCTGCCACGCTGGAGCGTGGGAAACGCGCAATGGTTTCTCGCCTGCGGCTTCGAGCGGTTTCGTGCGAATTTGCACGAGCGCTTCAACTTTTGCACGGTAACAAGCACGATCGGTGCAAATAGACTTCTGTCGGATTTCCGGAAAGAGAAGCGGATTGTTGCCCGTGCGTTTGGGGCACGCGGCGCAACTTCCCGCAGAGGGCACGAGTGTTTCATCCTGAGGGTCAAACGGCGCGGTCGTGAGGTCCAGATGGATTTCCGATTCAATCCACTCCCGAAGTTCCCGCACGGTTACTGCGGCTTCGGCTTTCTTGTCTTTCAGGAAAGCCGCTGCCGTCCGGTGATTCGGGAAGCATCCGGCGAGGGCGCGTTGCTGGTCGTTCGGCTGGAGCCGCGCAATTTCAAATGCATGCGCGACCGTCAGCTTGCCCGCGTAGAAAGCCTGCTGGACCTCCTCGACAAGATGCGTCAAACGCAATCGCGCATAGACGTATTTCTCGGAGCGCCCGATTTTCTCGGCAAGCGTTTCGACGGTGTAAGTGTCGGGTTGCAATTGGATCAGTGCCGCATAGCCCCGCGCTTCGTCAAGTTCGTGCACGTCGGCGCGTTGCAGGTTTTCGATAAGTTGCAGTTCAAGGCATTCCGTGTGGGTAAGTTCGCGGACGGTCGCCGGAATGGTTTCCCGTCCGGCAATTTTCGAAGCACGGTAGCGCCTCGCCCCGGCGACAAGTTCAAAGAAACCATCCTCGCCGTCCGGCAAAGGACGGACGAGGACGGGCTGGAGGACGCCATGTTGACAGATGTTGTCCGCAAGTTCCGCCAGCTTCGTTTCGTCGAACGTGCGTCTTGGATTAGTTTTCGATTCCTGAATGCGATTGAGCGGAATGTCCTGAAACGCGGACATCGCGGGAGGAATGGTATTGCTCATGTTCACTGCGACTGCGGTATTCATTTTCGTTTCTCCTTTTTTCTTTCTTCGATTCTTTTGGTGTTGGAAGTTTTGGATGTTCAAATCATTCCGGCTGCGCGCAGAATCGAGGGGCAGCCGTGTGGACACGTGCCGTCTGGTTCGACTTCGCAGCCTTCGTCACATAGGGCGGGTGCGTTTTCTTCGGCGATGAGAGCGGCCTGGCAGATTTCTTCAAGCGTTCTGCCGTCTTGTTCTAAGAGTTGTTGCATTGTTAAACGGTGCGGATTCTGGCTCATGGCACGCCGTCCGTTCAGTACTCGTCGGGAAGCAATATCGTTGAGTGGCAACGGCTTCCTTCGGTAATGACCCACACCTTGTCTCCCGCATTCGTTTTGTAGCTGCTGAGGATGCGGAAGCCCTTCTCCACGCTGAATTGGTTTTCCTTCTTGTCTTCTTCCGGGATTTCGCCCCAGTCGCCAGTAACGTGTCGCGAGATAAATTCCATCGGGCTCTGTCCGCTCTTTTCGAGAGCGGCGAGCGCTCCCGGCGTAGCGACCAGTTGTCCGAGGTCGAACAAGGGTTTTCGTTCGGTTTGTTGCATGGGATTCTCCTGTTTTTGAATTTGGCTTCGCTCCCAAGAGGCGCGGCCTGAGCCGCGCATGGGAAGCAAATGCCCTTCATGGCGGGGGAAGGCGACTGTCCGTCCGCGCTGTCAAGGGCGCCGGGGTATGGCGTTCATCGGAGCGCAGCGAAGACCCTTGACAGAAGAAGCGGACGGATCAGGCGCAGGGTTTAGCCAGGAAGGGCATTTAGGGCAGGACTCCGTTAACGGGACCGCTTCCGAATCTGCAACAATCAATTGATGTGCAACCGATACCGATTGACGTACGCGAAGCCGTATTTGGCGGAGCGTTTCGAGGCCAGCGGAGAAATCGAAGAGCGTCCTCGATACAACATTGCGCCTACGCAACAAGTCGTCACTGTGCGCAAAGAAGACGGGAACAAGAGCCGGAAGTTCACGACAATGCGTTGGGGACTCATCCCATCCTGGGCGAAGGACATGAGCGTCGGAACGCAGACACTCAATGCCCGGTCGGAGACGGTCACAACGAAACCGGCATTTCGAGATTCGATACTGAGGAAGCGCTGCCTTATCCCAGCCGATGGATTTTACGAATGGCGGAAAATGGGATCTGTGAAGCAGCCGTACTGTTTTGAGGTTGGTGAACGCGAGGTATTTGCGCTCGCCGGACTATGGGATCAGTGGAAGAGTCCAGAGGGGCAGATCATTGAGAGCTGCACAATCCTGACAACGACTCCGAATTCTCTCGTCGCCGAAATACACGACCGCATGCCCGTGATTGTGCCGCCCGACAAGTACGACCTGTGGCTCGATCCTGACGTCAATCACTTCGAGGCGATTCGTGACATTCTCGAGCCGTATGACGCGAACTTGATGCGCCGGTATCCCGTCAGCACGAAACTCAACAATTCGAAAATTGACGAAGCCGAATCCGCTTCGCCCGTCACGTTAGACAATCCAAAGCAGGAGCCGTTGTTCTAGTATCGCGTCTTGGCCAACTTCCGCCGAGGGGCGACCATCTTTCCCTGCGGTGATGCCGCTTGCGGAATTAGAGGCTATATCACTGTGCCATAGTATTCTATTTGTTGTTATCCAGGATATCCGACCACGCTAAGTGGTCGATGAGGAACCAGCTCTGAACTTCAAGCGCATCAGCTATCAAGAAAGGCGGGCTGCAACCGGCGCGCACGTGTGTTTTCTAGTCGATGACAACTGGGATGATTTCGGCTACAAGACGCTCTTTCGTTTGATTTACCTCGACAGACAAGGCCAGCGCAGCGAACTTGGACATTTGAAAATCATGCAGCGGGGCATGGACCTCGGACGCGTAGTCGTGAAGGAGAACTTTCGCAAACTCGATAAATCATATGCCTCTTTAGGTAACGATCAGAAATTCTACGAGAACGTTGTAGCTTTGGGCCCCGACACTGCCCGGGAGGTGTTGGAGGGTCTCCGAGATTCGGCCTGGGACCCAGGAATACGTGAACGGTTTGAGGAAGACGCTGCCTTTATCACTTCACTGATGAGAGGGCTTAGAAACGTAGATATTCGAAAGTTTGGCGATATTGCACACGGCCGCGCAACACTAACCCCATATCGATTTGAGTACACGTTTCCAAACTCTGAGGGTCCTGGACTTCTTTTTCAGGTCACGCCTCACGTTTTACCACCCACGAACATACACGTAATCATCGGGCGCAATGGAGTAGGAAAGACTTGGTTGATCAAGTCACTCATATCGCTTTTATGTGACGGCGAATCTCCGACTTTCAAAACCGGACGTCTCGCGTTTACAAGCCCGCGGGACGCCGAGGATGGGGACGGGACATTCACAAACCTGATCAATGTGGCTTTTAGCGCATTTGATGAAGTGGAATTTCCTTCTTCGCAAAGAGGCACCAAGACAGGTATTCAGTTGTCTTACATCGGTCTTCGGCGGCCAAGAAAGACGCTAAAATCGCCATCTGAGAAAACCAAACGCATCCTTGGCAGAGACTCCAGGTCGTCTCAAAAGACCCAGCTAAAATCCCTCGTCGAGCTGGCAACTGAATTTTTGAACAGCCTTCTCACCTGTTTGCGGAGCTCGAAGAGAGACCTTTGGCTTTCCACGATGGCCATATTGGAAAGTGATCCCATCTTCGGTAGCATGCGTTTACGCGAGCTGGCGGATTGTGACGAGGACGAGCTTACAAAACGAGCGAGGCGCTTGTTTCGCTTGTCCAGCTCTGGACATAAAATCGTTTTGTTGAGTCTTACTAGGCTCGTAGAGCTTGTAGAAGAGAGGACTCTGGTTTTGGTTGACGAACCAGAGGCGCATCTTCACCCACCGCTACAGTCCTCGTTCATAAGGGCCCTTTCGTCCTTGCTCACCATCCGCAATGGCCTAGCAATCCTTGCTACTCATTCTCCGGTGATGTTGCAGGAAGTTCCTCGGGACTGCGTATGGCTCCTTTTCCGTGAAGGAGCGAATACGTCGAGCCAGCGGCCGCAGGTGGAGACATTTGCAGAAAATCTAGGAGTGCTTACCCGCGAAGTGTTCCGGCTGGAAGTCACTCAGAGCGGTTATCACACCTTGCTGGCTACAGCGGTTAGATCCAGTGAGACTATTGAGGATTTATTTGAAAATTTCCGGGACCACCTGGGGACTGAGGGCAGGGCCGTAGCGCGGAGTCTTTTCCGACACGCGCAAATAAGTGACGAGCAAAATTGATGTACCACTTGCCTGTACCAGCCGCACAAATCGCAGAGCTATATCCGAATTGCGCCAATAGGACCGACAATCTGCAGCTACGAGCGGCGTTGCTTCTGGAAGGAGCAAGGGTCGTTCTGCGCTCAACTACTTACGACCAAATGGCACAGGGATCCACCCTTTATCAAATCGCTCAGGAAGATGCAGAACACGTAAGTAACGCTGACCTACGTAATCTATATGAGCGAGTGCTAGTGAATGGCGGCGAACGTCCAACATACTTGGCCATTCGTGGGACAGGCCTCTTCGGACGATGTCCCCTATGTGCCCAGCGCGATGTAGCGACTTTAGATCATTATCTGCCCAAGGCAGAATTCCCAGAGTTTGCAATTCTCCCAATGAATCTGGTGCCGTGTTGTTTCGATTGCAATCATGCTAAACAATGGCACACTCCGGCAGCATTGTCGGAACAAATGTTTCATCCCTATTTTGATGATTGGAGCCACCTAGAGCTAGTTCGAGCGACCGTTGCGGTAGAAGAAACGGTTCACGCTGAGTTTTCAGTTCATGTCGATATCTTGCCGCCTGTGGTCGCTCAGCGTGCGAGTACGCATTTCGAGAGGTTGGGGCTTGCAGCCCTTTATTCGGATCACGCGAGCGTTGAACTTGTACAGCGGAGAGCGGACTTCGCGCTCACATTTGAGAGTGGGGGAGCTGAGGCTCTTCAATCGGAACTATTGAGGGAGTCTCAAAGCAGGCGAGTACCCTTTCCGAACGCTTGGCAGCCGGTGCTCTATCGAGCATTGGCCAATAGCGGCGATTTTGTTAATGGCGGTTTTCTCGCTATCGAAAATCACGTACACGTACCCGGGCCGTAGAATCCATGTCAACTCTTCGTCGGATTGTGAAGCGCTCCTTTCGGTTAATCAGCAAACAGCAAGTTGAGTGTGGCTCGAAATCTGAGTTGGGGTCCGCGTCCGCAGACTTGACAACTCCCTCCCTTCTGACGAGAATCTTACGGCAGGCGAACAAAAAGCGAACATCATGACCATGGCTGCCATCTCTTTGAAGCAAGGAAAATTCGGAACAGGTCTCGTCGGCCGCGGACTGGAAGGATTTCAAAACCGCTCCGTCGCGGAACTCCAGCCAAGCGGAATTACAGAACTTGACGCGGTGCTCGGTGGTGGTTTTCCCCGCGGCTCTCTCGTGGAATTGTGCGGCCCCGCTTCCTGTGGGCGGACGAGTCTGGCTTTCTCTTTGCTTGCGCAGGCCACGGAACGGCAGGAAGCGTGTGCCTTCGTTGATGTTTCGGATTCGCTCGATCCGGTTTCTCTCGCGGCTTCGGGAGTGGATCTTCCGCGCCTACTTTGGGTTCGCTGCGGAGAATTCGGAGACCGAGGAGGGCCGAACCTTAATACGTCTTCTTATTTCGGTCCCGCAGGCAAGGCAGTGAATGAGCCTTTGGGATTCGATTCCGAAAGCAAAAAGCCAACGACAGTCCACGGCTGGCGGCATCCGCGCGAATTGATGAGAGGCGTCGACAAGGCTATTCCCTCGCTGATAGGAAAGCAGGCGGCATCTGCAAATTCGGCGCAGCTCCATGTCGTCGCACGTTGTGCGGGAGAGCAAGTCGAACGAGACCGGGAACTTCCGCGGCGCGGTTTTCTTCCTCCACGATCTTTGCCGTCGCTTCGCGAATCGAGTCCACCGCCACAAGTGCGAAGCGGTGTCAGAAGCGTGAAGCCGTGGAAGCGGCTCGAACAAGCGCTGAAGACAACCGACCTGCTGCTGCACAGTGGCGGATGGGGCGTCGTGGTCGTCGATCTCGGGGGAATCTCCTGGGTAGATGCGCGGCGCGTCAACTTAAGCGTGTGGTTTCGTTTCCGTCGCGCGGTCGAGAACACGCCGACGATTTTACTTTTGCTTGGGGAAGAGTCCTGCGCGAAGAGCTGCGCTTCCCTGGTTCTCCGTTGCCAGCGAAGAGCGGATAACTGGAGCCGTGCCGCACCAAATGTGCAAACCGGGATTTCCACATTCGAGGGATTTGAAGTTCAGGGAGAAGTGACGCGTTCGCGAGGGTTGTCCCAACCCGCCGATTCTGCTCGATGGCAGACGCACACGCCATAAGTAGTTAGAAGGTCCTGTTTGTTTCCCTTTCCTCTACCAAGTTCAGGGGACGCGCGTTGGCTTTCGCATGTCTATTTGTTCCGGATTTTCCCGTGCAGGCCGTCGTTCGTCTTGAGCCGGAGCTTCAAGGCAAACCCGTTGCGATTCTTGCGGGCGCTCCTCCTCTTACGAAAGTTTTCGCTGTCAACCACGAGGCGCGAAACCTGGGCGTCGAAACCGGGATGACGAAAGTGCAGGCAGAAACATTTCAAGGAATCGCCTGGCGCTGGCGTTCTCTTTCACAGGAAGCTACGGCGTATGCCGCGCTTCTTGATTGCGCGTGGACGATTTCGCCGCGCGTCGAGGATGGAGCAAAACGGGAGGAGCAGGGCTTTTCCGATACTGCGGTGCTGGACATCGCTGGCTGCGAAACACTTTTCGGTTCTCCAGAAAAAATCGCGCACGACCTAAAGCGCGTGGCATCGGAAGTGGGATTTGAAACCAACGTCGCCGTTGCCGGAAGTCCTCTAGCCGCAGTTTGCGCGGCACAAGGTTTCGCCGGTATCACGGTGATTCCTGCCGGCGAGGAAGGTCTTCGAATCGGAAAGCTTTCGCTCGAAGCTCTGCGAATTCCTTTCGAGTTTGTGGAGACTTTGAAACGCTGGGGCATCCGCACCTGTGCGGAATTTGCGGCTCTTCCCGAAATCGCCATTGTCGAACGGCTGGGACAGAAAGGACTCCACTGGTGGCGTTTGGCACGCGGAGCGGAAATTCTTCCACTGATCGCCAAAGAGTTTCCCTCGCACTTCGAAGAGCACATGGAGCTGGATTCTCCGGTGGATTTGCTCGAACCACTGCTTTTCGTTCTGAATCGGCTTCTTGAACAATTGTGCGCGCGTCTACGAATGCACGTTCTCGCCATTGGAGAAATCACAGTCACGCTCACGCTTGAACGGAACGATTCACGCAGCAAAGAATCTCTGTTTCACATCCGGACGCTACGGCTTCCGGTGCCTGCGCGAGACAGTAAACTTCTTCTGAAACTCTTGCAGCTCGATCTTGAAAAGCACCCTCCTTCTTTACCCGTCACCGCCGTCCGCATGTTGACGACTCCCGTGAAGGCGCGGTCCCAGCAACTCGGACTGTTCCTGCCGCTCTCTCCCGATCCGGAGCGTCTTGAAATCACTCTCGCTAGAATTCAAAGCACAGTGGGGGAAGGCCGAGTCGGCGCGCCAGTGCTGCTGGACACGCATAGTCCCAATGCGTTTCAGCAGAGCCGTTTTGTTTTGCCAGAAATGAAAGAAAAGCCTTCGGCCACGGAAAAACAAACTACCGTCGCGATGCGAATTTATCGGCCTCCGCTTCCAGCGAGCGTGGAGTTGCGCGAAGGAAAGCCGGTCCTCCTCAGTTGTGAAGGGGCTCGCAGGCAAGTTCTGGCGTTCGCCGGACCGTGGAGAACGAAAGGTGCCTGGTGGTCCGAAACCGCGTGGGCACGCGATGAATGGGACATCGAAGTGCGGACGCTACGGCAGAAGGTTCAACCGGACGGTAAGAGAGAAGAAGAGGTGACCGCGCTGTATCGCGTCTATAGGGACTTGCGCGCGAAGTGTTGGTTCGTGGAAGGAATCTACGATTGAAGTACGTCGAGCTGCATTCCGCGTCTGCATTCAGTTTTCTCGAAGGAGCTTCGCGCCCGGAAGACCTGGTGTCGCGCGCGAAGGAGTTGGAGTTGCCTGCCATTGCCCTGGTCGATCGTGACGGAGTCTATGGTTCTCCCCGATTCCACATGGCGGCAAAGTCTGTGGGCATTCGCGCTCACGTCGGAGCCGAGATTTCCGTAGAAGGTTTTGGAAATCGAGCTGGTTTGCCTTTGTGGTTGCCAAATTCTTTCTCGTCGCGACCAGTGCGGTTGCCGCTGCTCGTGGAAAACCGGACTGGGTATCAGAATCTGTGCCGTCTGATGACGCGCTACAGATTGCGCGAAAAGGAAAAAGGAACGGGAACTGCCACGCTGGAGGAGGTTGCAGAACACGCAGAAGGTCTCGTCTGCCTGACGGGCGGCGAGGAGGGAGTGCTCGCAGGCTCGCTTATATATAAAGGATACGGCGAAGCGCGCAAAAACATGGAAAAGCTGACGGCTCTCTTCGGGAAAACAAATGTCTATGTCGAACTGCAGCGCCACTGCGATCCCGTCGAAGAGCGACGGAATCAAGCGGCCGTTCGGCTTGCCGGAACGTTAGGCCTGCCGCTTCTTGCAACGAACGGCGTTCGCTATGCGCGTGTCGCCGAGCGCGAAATTCTGGATGTCTTCACCTGCATTCGGAACCACTCGAAACTCGAAACAGCCGGACGGCTTCTCGAACGAAACGACGAACGTCATCTCCGTTCGAGTGAAGAGATGACGCAACTGTTTTCGGATCTCCCGCGGGCTATTCACAATACTGGTGAACTTTCCGCAAGACTCGAATACACGCTGGCCGATCTCGGCTACGAATTTCCGCGCTATCCCGTTCCCGAAGGAGAAACGATGGACTCGTTTCTCAGGAAGCGTACCGACGAAGGATTTCAAAACCGCTATGCGGCGAAACGCGACGACGCTTTGTTCGACCGCGCCAAGCGGCAGGTACAACGGGAACTCGCGCTGATTGAAAAGCTGCACCTTGCCGGCTACTTCCTGATCGTTTGGGACATCATTCGATTTTGCCGCGAGCAGAAGATTCTCGTACAGGGGCGCGGTTCGGCGGCGAACAGCGCGGTTTGTTATTCCCTGGGAATTACGGCAGTCGATCCAGTTGGCATGGAGCTGCTCTTTGAACGGTTTCTCTCGGAAGAACGCGGCGAGTGGCCGGATATCGATCTCGACTTGCCTAGCGGGGACCAGAGAGAGAAGGCCATTCAATACGTATATCAGCGCTACGGCCAGCTCGGAGCAGCGATGACGGCGAACGTCATTACTTATCGTGATCGCTCCGCCGCCCGAGAAGTGGGCAAAGCGCTTGGATTCGATCAAGACACTCTTGACCAGCTATCGAGTGTAGTGAACAGCGGCGAATGGCGCGGTCCGTCCGACAACTTCGAAAATCATTTCGAGCAAGTGGGCTTGGATCTGAATCATCCTCGCATTCGAAAGTATTGGGAGTTGTGCGAACGCATCCAGGATTTGCCGCGGCACCTAGGCCAGCATTCCGGGGGAATGGTGGTGTGTCAGGGGCAACTGGATTCGGTTGTTCCGCTCGAACCGGCAACGATGCCGGGACGTGTCGTCGTGCAATGGGACAAGGACGATTGCGCCGATATGGGCGTCGTAAAGGTGGATTTGTTGGGCCTCGGAATGATGGCCGTGCTTGAAGATTGTCTGGAACTCATTCCCAAACATTACGGTGAACCGATCGATTTGGCACAGCTTCCTCCCGACGATCCTTCCGTGTATGAAACGCTGCGACGCGCAGATACGGTTGGAATGTTTCAGGTTGAAAGCCGGGCGCAGATGGCATCGCTTCCGCGCAATGCTCCGGTTAACTTCTACGATCTCGTCGTGCAGGTCGCCATCATTCGGCCCGGCCCAATCGTCGGAAAAATGATGCATCCCTACATGCGGCGACGACAGGGAAAGGAATCTGTCTCTTATGCCCATCCTTCGCTCGAACCCGTGCTGAAACGAACTCTTGGGGTACCGCTGTTTCAGGAACAACTACTCCGCATGGCGATGATTGCCGCGAATTTCACGGGCGGTGAAGCAGAAGACCTGCGGAGAGCGATGGGTTTCAAGCGTTCGGAAGAACGCATGCACAAAATTGAAGCGAAACTTCGAAGCGGGATGACCCAGAACGGCTTTGCTCTAAAAACACAGAATGAGATCATCACGCAGATTACTTCCTTCGCACGCTACGGATTTCCGGAATCTCATGCGGCAAGTTTCGCACTCATCGCCTATGCCAGCGCGTATTTGAAAGTTCATTATCTCGCGGCGTTTACCGCGGCCCTGCTCAACAATCAGCCGATGGGTTTTTATAGTCCGGCAGTGCTGGTGCACGATGCGCAGTTGCACAGTTTGCGTGTGAAACCCATCAACGCGCTCCACTCGGAGTGGAACTGCACGATTGAACGCGCGGCCAAGGAAGGCAAGGAGGTTCCGTGCCTGCGCATCGGGTTCCGCTATGTCCACGGAATGCGACAATTCGCTGCCGACAGGATTGTCGCGGAGAGACAGAAACATCCATTCGAGGGAATCGAAGATCTGATACGCCGTGTCCCGGAACTACCGAAAAAAGATCTGGTGACTCTGAGCGAAATTGGCGCCCTCAATTCTCTCGGAAAAGAAATGCACCGCAGGACAGCGCTTTGGCAAGTCGAACGTGCCGGCCGGCCTGCCGGTCCACTGCTGGATGCGATTCCGGAGCAAATGGAATTGTCACCGCTCCAACAGATGACGGACGAGGAGCGTCTGGTCGCGGATTTTCATGGCTCCGGTATGAGCACGGGTCCCCATCCGATGACCTACTGCCGGGAGGCTTTGGCCAAGCAGCAAGTGAAGCGGGCGTGCGATTTGTCTCGGTTGCCGGACGGACAATACACCCGCGTAGCGGGATGCGTGATCGCGCGGCAACGGCCGGGAACGGCCAAAGGTTTCGTCTTTTTGAGTCTTGAAGATGAAACGGGAATTTCGAATGTGATTGTGAATCCCGACCTCTATGAAAAATATCGTCTGGTGATCAACCGAGAAAAGTTCCTTCGTGTGGACGGCGTCCTGCAGAATCAGGACCACACCATTTCCATCAAGGCTTCCCACGTCCAGACGATCTCGATTACCGCAGCGGAAACGCAGTCCCATGATTTTCATTGAAAGTGAACCAACGAGGTCAAGCACCGGGTCGCGGCGAACCGCCGGCAGGTGGCGTATGCCAATTGTCCAATACATACATAGCCTACACGTTACGCCACCTCATCTTGTGGCCGCCGAAGCCGTCGGGCGGGTTATTGTTGGGAAATCTACGGATCCCAGCATGACTCTGAGCCCAGATACGACGGCCCCGTCTGAAGATGTCGGCGCAGAAACGCAACGGAGATTCCGTCATCAAGCAGCATATGCGAGTTTGCTTACGCGCGGGTTGCTGGACGAGGACACCTCGATATTAGAGCTTTTCTGTGAGCATCACGATGACGTACTTCTTTTGATGAAATCTGGTTGTTTCCGGGCTATACAGCTAAAAACTCGGGCCGTGGGCAGGCTGCCTTTGAAAGCCGGGGACGATGAAATAGTGTCTGCTCTCCGACGTTTCGCGGCGCTAGATGTTTCTTTCCCTCAACGATTTGAACGTTTTGTGATTGCGTCGAATGTAGGTTTTTGGAAAGAAAAGAAGAATCGCAGCAATGTGGACTATCTTCTCAATGCGGCACGCAACGGCGGAGAGTCGAAGTGCTCGACATTGATCCGAAAACTAAAGGAAGACGAGCAGGATGCCAATGACACTGACATCCTATCGATGTTGGCGAGGGTTGAGCTTGCAACGATATTTGGGATCGAAGACGTTGATGCGCGTCTCTGTTCGGAATTTGCTTCACTGAGCGAGTTGCGAGACAAACGGTATGATGAAGTACGAAAGGCGGCGCTCGAAGTCTTGCACGAGATTATGGATGCGAGCGGATTGGCGCATGCGAATTGCGTGCCAATGTATGTGGCATTCTGTAGCGACAGCGCGAAAGAGATTACGAATCGGGCGGTTATCGAATCGAAGCGGATGACAGCTGCAAAGGTGCGGGAATTTATCGCTCGCAGTCTGACGACTTCGAGCCTGCTCAAATCCTCGCGCGTTGTTCCGCTCGACCAGCTGCCTCGGGGTTTCAAGACATTGGAGAAGAAACTCGCCAGTGGCGGTATGTCCGTCGCAGAAATTGAGCACTTGTCTGACCTAAAGTTGTCGATGGAGGCTCTCCTTACGCAATGGTCTTACCGTCTTGGAAGAGACAAGGCGCAGGAGTACTACGAGCATCTAAGAGTTCTTGTAACGGAAGAGTGCTTAGCCGCGCGCCAGTCTGCTGACGTCGAGAAGGGTCTGAACGCAAGCAAAATGCTGAGCAGTCTGCGAAAGCAACTGGAGTTGCGGCTACAGAGTGATGCGAATATGTTGTTGAGCTGCTCAAAGGAACATCTTCTGGGAATGGCGGGCATACTTACGGAGGAATGTAAGGTTTGGTGGAGTATTGAGTTCAACCTAGAGAGCGCAAGATTATGAGCTTGTTTGATCTTCTCGCCATCGTCGAGAACGATGACAGCCTCCATCTAGGAAGGCTGCTCATTCTCCTGGCGGCGTTTGGCGGACCGCAAGGCCAGAATTCTGTTGACGGTTTGACTAAGCTTGCAAAGCTCGACTTTCTACTCCGGTATCCAGCGAACCTTGAGAGAGCCCTGACCGCACGTGGGCGTAGAGCGAGCGACGCGAACGTTCAAGATTTCGAACGCACCAGCATTGAATCGGAAATGGTGCGTTACCGATTTGGACCTTGGGATTTTCGATACCGCCGGCTGATAAACGTCCTGGCTGCCAAAGGTTTGGTCTCAGTGTGGACCGAAGGGCGGACAGTGCGGATTCAGATTTCCCCGGCCGGCGGGGTCGCCGCCAGAGAGCTAATCGATAAATTGGTGTATAAGGATGTCTGGAACAGGGCCCGGCTGCTCAAAAGGCATTTTGACCTCACCGCAACCAAGCTGATGAAGTTCATCTACGAAACTTTCCCCGAAGTGATTTCACTCCGAGCTGGCGAGCGCATAAAACGATGAAGATTCACCTCGTCAAATTACGGCTGACGTGCCGTCGCAGTGTTGAAGAAATCGACTTATCTGCGAGTGTTTCCTTTTTTCATGGAAAGATCTCGGCTGGGAAATCGTCAATTGCACGCTTGATCGACTATTGCCTCGGCGGTTCTTATGAGCGGACTCCTGCCTTAAAACAAGAGCTCGTGAGCGTTTCGCTGGCTGCGGAGATCGAAGCTAAAGAGGTCGTTTTCGAACGAGATGCATCCCCGAACAACGAAATCCAAGTCACCTGGAGAGAAGGAAACGGAGATTACGCACGCGTGTTGGCGCCAATCCAAGTCGCCAGGGAGGCTACGCCGATTTGGGGAACGGGCATCTACAATTTCAGTGATCTAATGTTTTTCTTCTTGGGTGTTACTCCGATTAAGGTTCGACGGAGCAAGAGGGAGGCAGATTCGCCGCTGGTGCGCCTCAGCTTCCGAGATCTGATGTTTTACTGTTACCTGGATCAGGACGAAATTGATTCGTCGTTCTTTTTTATGGAAGATACCTTCCGCAAGCTTAAGAGTCGAGACGTGATGCGTTTTACGGTCGGCTACTACTCTGAGCGACTGAATGATCTTGAAATTGAGGTGGAGCGGCTTCTCGAAGCACGAGCTGGAAAGCTGGAAGGCGCAACGCAATTGAAGTCCTCGCTGAAGGAACTGGGTTATGAATCGGGTGATGAAATACGCTTGGCCGTAGAAAAGCTTCGGAGCGATTTGCGAACTGCGGAGAATGAGCGAGTGTCGATCCGATCGGGAAATTTGAAGGACGAACATCTGGTCGATGAACTACGCAATAAATTGCGGGGGCTATCCAAGAATTTAGCTGAGGAAGAATCAGCATTGATTGACCAAAGTAGGTCATTGGACGAGCTCGAGGGTCTTCGCGGCGAGTTGATATCGGCGAAGCTCAAATTCGGAAGGGCCGAAGCCGCTTCCTCCGTCCTCGCGAAAGCGGAGTTCGTGAGATGTCCGTTGTGCGGAGTTCCGCTCGCCGAAATGGAGCAGCGGGCCGCCGATGCATGCACGCTCTGTGCTACGCCGACTGAACGTCGGATCGAGATTTTTTCGGCGGAATCGGAAGCCGTCCAAAAAGACCTGGACTCGAGACTGGACGATGTTGAGACAGCAATAGCTCGGCACAGAGACGCGAGGAAAAAGCAAGAACGTCGCCTGGATGCGCTTCGAGTCGAAAAAGCGGAACTAGATAGACGGCTGACCGTTGAATCCCAAGAATACGATTCGAACTATCTAGCCAGAATGCGAGACGTTGAGAGAAGAATTGCTACCGGAGAGGAGAAGATACACGGCATGGAGCGCTTGTTACGGTTGCCCGAATTAGTGAAGTCCTTGGAGCAGACAGCAGACCAGCTTGCAGCAGAAGTGACAGGACTGCGTCGTGACATTGAGGACGAAAAAGGGCGGCTGGGAGAAGCAAGGAAGTATGTCGAGGAAATTGAGAGTGAATTCCTAAAGGCACTACTTGCGGTCCGGATTCCCGGCGTCGACGTAGACGACGAAGTGCAATTGGATGTTCGAACGTGGATCCCTTATGTGCTTCCCAAGGGCGACGAGACATTACGTTGGGGATTTGACAACGCGGGAAGTGGAGGTAAGAAAACGCTTTTCAAGGTCTGTTTTGCGGTTGCTGTGCACATTGTTGCAGAGACGAGGAAACTACCCCTTCCACAGTTCATGATCATAGACACGCCGATGAAAAATATTGGAGAGGAGGTAAACAAGGATTTATTTCGCTCCTTCTATACATACTTGTATAAATTAGCTTCTGGCCCCCTCGCGGATACCCAATTAATCGTTATCGACAAAGAGTTCTTTCCCGACCGCGAGTATGAGACGAATTCGTTCGAGCGCTATATGACGCCGGACGACCCCGAGTTTCCCCCATTGGTTTCGTACTACCGCGGACCGTAAGACAATTCCTACTGCACGGCCTGTACAGCGTCGACTAGGGCGCAAGATTGTTGCCTCGTGGATGAATTGTCTCGCGACGTAGGAAGCAAACGTCTGCGCTTTTGCATCCCGAGATTGCCGACGCAACCAACTAGGTCGGGCACGTACATTCCGCTAATCGAAGAGATTTGGCTGGCCAGAGCCCTCATCAGATTCGCAAAAGTTGCTCAATCCGACGCCAACCAAGCGAAAGCGCTGCTTGGGACTCAGGTCTATGCGCTCGCGTAGCGACAGAGCGATGCTGGTCAATTCCTCACAAGAAGAAGGGGGTGCGTGTGGTGTATGGCTGCGAGTGAGAATCTTGAACTCGCTGGTCTTTAGTTTAAGCACGACGGTACGTGCGATACGCAGTTCCTTGCGCGAAGCACTCCACGTTTTTTCCGCGAGCCTGCGAATCATGGGCTCGGTCTCGGTCAGCGGAACATCCTGTTCGAATGTGTCCTCAGCCGATACGGATTGTGTCGGCCTGTCGGGAATGACTTCGCTCTGGTCAATTCCTCGAGCAAGTTCGTAGAGGCGAACACCGTATCGACCGAAGCGGCGTTCGAGTGTTGGCAACTCCATTTTGCGCAGTTCGGCGACTGTTTGTATCTCGAGGCTCTTCAGCTTTTCCTCGGTGACCTTCCCGACCCCAGGCAGACGACCCACCGGCAACGGAGACAAGAAGGAATCAACGTCATCTGGCTGGATGACGAAGAGTCCATCCGGCTTCTTCCAGTCCGAAGCAATCTTCGCTAGAAATTTGTTCGGCGCGACTCCCGCCGAAGCCGTTAGGTTCAATTCCTTGCGAATCTGTTCGCGAATTGTGCGTGCCACTTGTGTGGCCGTCGGGAGTTCAGTCTTGTTCTCCGAAACGTCGAGATACGCTTCGTCGAGGGACAGCGGTTCGATCAAGTCCGTGTGACGTTTGAAAATCTCGCGCACTTCACGCGAGACGGCGCGATAGCGTGGAAAATCTGGCGGTAGGAACACGGCATTCGGACACAAGCGTTCCGCGCGACTGGCCGGCATCGCGGAACGCACGCCAAACCGTCTCGCCTCATAGGAGGCGGCGCACACGACTGAGCGATTGCCGCGCCATGCGACAATGACGGGCTTACCGCGGAGCTGGGCATCGTCCCGCTGCTCCACCGACGCATAAAACGCATCCATGTCGATATGCACGATTTTCCGCACGGTTGTCTCGGAACCATATTATTCCGGAGTTCCACAAGAGTGCGAGCGCCACTTGGTCTACAAAGCCCGGAGGCATCCTCCCACGGATGCTACCGGGCCGGTGTTCAGGCACTCGAAACGCAATCTGCGACTAGGATTCGATCGGTTCGCCGTCGCCAGCTTTGACCTTCAACTGGCTGACGGTGCATTCAGCAATTTCGATGTCATCGCGTACCTTGCCGAAATACTTCGCTTGGATGAGCTTTCCTTCGGCTCCGGGATGGCAGTACAGGTAACGCACTTCGACAATCTGCTCGACGCGCGGGAGTGGATAACGGTCCGGCACTCCCACCGTGCCCATGAAACGCGGTTGTTTGCCGTCCAAGAGATACAAGGCGATGGAACGATGGCCATCGCTCGCTTTCTTGTCGGGTTTCGGGCCAACGATGAAGGAGGCCGTAGCGACAAATTTACATTTGTAATGCTGTCCCGCTCGGCCTCCCGCGTAGGCAGCGGACCGATTTTTGCAGACGAAGCCTTCGGCATTCGCATCGTGCATCGCTTTGACGAAGGCGCGTTTGTCTTTCGGTGTCATGGCCGTTTGGCAGACCCGCAATGTTTCGTGGACGCCGCGAAACAGCCGGGTAAGGTGTACGTAGCGGATTTCGTAGGGCTGGACGCGCAGGTCGGTGTCATTCACGCTCAGCAAGTCCCAGATGTAGAAACGGGAATCGGTGATTTCTCCGTCCGCCAAAAAACCTTCCGCTTGCACAAGGTCTAGAATCTCGGCCAAGCGGGAATCGATGGGAATGATTTGGCCGAGTTTGTTGATGCCGGAGTATTTTCCGTCGGCCTTTTGTACGGCGAGGCGCCGTCCGTCAAATTTCTGCTGGAACCACCAAGACACATCCGGTGCCAACTGCAACGCCTCCGGCTCCTCGATGGGGGTCAGCAATTCCGGCGTATGGCCGGAGTGCTCTTTCGTGGCAGGCAATCCAACGGAGATCACCGCGTTGCCGTTGGCGGTTGTTTCGGCGATTTGATAACCCTTGGCTACTTTTTCCCGAAGAATGCGGTCATAAACCCGCTTCGCTTCTTCGTAGGTCACGCCGCTCGCTTTCACGTCGCTCTGCAATGCGGAACCGCGCCGCCCCCATTGCGCTTGGACGGACCATTGGTCCTCCACGTTCTCCAACTGCAAGTGGTAGACCTTGTCGGAACTGCCTTGTCGGAAATACAACTCTGCTCGTTCAGTTTGCATGTTCGCTCCTTCGCGTTTTTTGGGGTTTTGCTCTTCGCGCAACGCGGAGCGGTGCATGAAAAGCAAATCCCTTCATGGCGGGGGAAAGCGCCTGTCCGTCCGCGCCGTCAAGGCCGCGGTTTGTGCGTTCATCGGAGCGAAGCGCAGAGCCTTGACGGAAGGAGCGGACGGATCAGGCGCAGGGTTAGCCGGGAAGGGATGATTGAATGTTTGCGAGACAAATCATGTTTTTCGGGCATAGACCTTGAGGGGTGCTTCCGATGTTTCGAGCGGTGAGCAAAATAACGGAAAAGATCAAAGGCTCTGGGCGGAGCTCGCTGGTACAGTTAGGGGCGTTGCTGACACTCGAGCCTGAGCCTTACTACGCAGAAATGAAGGAACTTGCGCGTCAGGTGCGCAAATACTACAAGCTCGTGTCGTCGCGGGTCGGACCATACGAACTGCGGCGAATCTACAAGGCCCAGGGAATCAGGCTCACGCTTTGGCCCGGCAAGGTCGGGGAGCTGCGGGGAGCATATTTCAATGACGAACTGGGAGTGAATGTCATGGTGATGAAGGAACTGCCGGAAGATACGCTGGCCTTCACGATGGCTCATGAACTGAAACATCATCTGGTGGACTCTGATCTGAAGTCGCACTCGGAATGGATCTACGATCCGCGAAACCCGATTGAGGTAGGAGCAGAGGCTTTCGCAGCAGAGCTGATCTATCCGGAGCAAACTTTCCGATTTGATCTTCAACGGATGCGAGTCAGGCCAGGTGAATGCCCATTAAACGTCCTGCTTCGGCTGAAGCGCAAAACTCAGACTACTCTGCCGTACAGAATCTTCCGGGAGCGGGCAGTATCCATCGGATTTGCTGCGGCGAGAGTATTCAGGGCGAGTTCCTGGAAGAAGATGGAAAAGGAAAAGTGGTAGCAAGTACCCGGTCCAAGGCAACCGTAGCTGTCAATTCCTTTACGGCTCCCTGCTGAATGTCTTGATTGGTTTTGCGAACAGGCAACGCTTTCCCAAAGCCGGTAGACAGGTGAGAGAGCTTTGGCCGAAGAGATTCCAAGCTCTAGCGATGAAGGTCGAGGGTGCGGATCAGTATCGAACCGTCCGGTTCCAGCTCACGCGCCAGATATTTCTGTCGTGCAAAGTCCTCAATGGCTTTTCGGTTTGCCCGGAACACCTGTATTTTATCCTTACCGTCACCTCGAAAATTATCATCGAGGGCTTCTTGGCTGATTTCGCACCTTACGCGCGTGCCCGCGTCTTGCCCCCAAAAAACGACGACCTCTCGATCAAAGACCCAGTGCTCATCCGGTTCAGGAAATTCGAGTTCATGGCGCTCCGGCGCTTCTTCGGGATCGTGAATCTTGTCCGGTCCTCCTTCTCCAAAACCGGCGAATGCGTCGCTGACGACAGTTTCGAGCAAACTGACTTCTTCGTCGGTCAGCTTGATGAATTCACCGGTCCGGCGGCGTTTGGGCAACTTACCGTCGTTCTGGCGGATGAACATGAAAAGATTTTCCGCGACGCGGTCGGGCATCTCGACGGTGTTCATGATGCGGCGCAGCGCTTGGTCGTGACGGCGCAGATAGTCGATCTCGCGCGGCAGGTCGTGTTCGACGGTGCGCTCTACGCAGGAGTACAGGAATTCCGCGGCTTCCGTTGCGTCGAGATATTTGTACAAATCTGCCGTGTCGTTAAGGACCTCCACGTTGTGCTGCGGTGTGGGTCGCCACTCGATGAAATTCATCAGCGGTCCCGAATGGCCCCGTAACGTCTTGCGGTATTCGTCGATGCGGTCGTACATCACTGAAGAGACCGGAAAAACGATGCCTGACGGCGTATATTTCCGTTCCGCCAGGACGTGATGAACCAGACATCGATGCAGTCTTCCGTTGCCGTCCTCGAAAGGATGGATGTAGACAAAGCCGAACGCCGTTGCCGCCGCTTCCAACACCGCGTCAACACCGTCCGCGCTCATGCGATCGTTCGCTTCCAGCAGTCCAGCCATCAGTGGCGACAAGTCCTCGGGCCGCGCGCCGATGAATTCGGGTAAGGGGTCTTGATTGTGGTCTCGCTCACCGAGAAAGACGCCACCTGGTCGTAAGCCGACGTGCACGAATCGCCGGTCCTCAATTAGGACGCCCTGCAACCGGATGATTTCGTCGAGGGTGAGTTTGTTTTTGCCGGCTTGCAACACCGCTTTGCCCCAGCGTTCCAATCGGCTTCGCGGAGGGCGTTCACCTTCGATTCCGAAACTCGCGCGGCTGTCCGCCAACAGAAGGAAACTCGCGGCGCGTGTCATGACATGGGCGCCTGTCCTGCCGAGAGTTTCGGCCGCTCTCGCCGCCAGCCCACGTTGGGTAAAATCCGTGAGGCGTTCGGTACGGCGTATGACGGGACAAAACGCGCCGCTTCCCAGAAGGTTGTCGCGCACGCGGTGCCGTCGCGAAAGGCGTGGTTTGCCGGTGAAATAGGAATCGGAATCCAGAAGGTCAACCGCCGGAACGTTGGGGTCGTCTGGAAGGTCGAGTCTTCGCCCGGTCAACAACTCGTAGAGATACCAGGCCCGCCGTGCTGGTATTCCTTTCGGCGTGGCTTTGACGAATGCTTCCAGTACGTCGGGGGCGACGAGGTCGAAAGCCCTCTTGAGGACCAAGAGATCCAGATTCTCGTTGCGCAAGGCAAAGTCAAGATGGTCGCCGAATGTGTCTCCGGGCCAGTATCTTTTGTCGTAGACACGCCAAAGCCCTTCCGTCCGAGCACTGCCACTGATGTGCTTGTCCGAAACACATGCAGGTGTCCGGATGGGGGCGGCGAGGTTAAGCGCATTGGCCAGAGCGGTTAGACCTACGAGCTGACTATCGCTTGGGAGCGCCTCCCCTTGAAACGTTGCGATTCTTGTGTCTTGAATCTTCATCGTCGAAAAACACCGTTTACCTGTCGAAAAAGGCTATTTCTGTAAACAGATCGTCGAGAAACAATAACACACTTACCGTCGAAAAACACCTATTTCTCGTCGAAAACTAGGCTACAGGAGAGAAGAGGGTCGAAAAACACAAATTCTAGCCATCAAGTGGGAGGGCAACGTCATTTGTCGCAAGGTCGGCTCGATCCTTCTAAGGGCTCAATGAGGCGGTTGTATCGTTTCTAAATCAGCGTCAATCGTTGCTCCGATTTTCCTGAGGTGCTCATTCAATTGCGACGCCGAGGGAACTGCCGCATTTTCCACGAGACTGCGGAGTCGAGGATAAAGGTGGGCCTGACTGAGTAAGAGTTTGTTTGAATAGAGGCTGCTCTTTGCAGGCAGCAGGTAGGCCGGAACCGGAATCGGTGGTGTCGGTGCTTTTTCGAACGAAAGCGCGGAAGAAGGAAGCAAGAGTTTCATATACATTTCATCACTGTTCATCATGCGAATGAAATCCGCCGCGTCTGCCCAACAAGAATCCTCACAATGAGTTGACACGGTGAAGGAATCGACCCAAGACACGGGTGAAGAAGGTGAATCCGAAATATTAAAATCGTCCACTTCAATCTCCGCGTCCGAAAGGCAAGTCTTTCCACACTGCTGCGATTCGAGCAGGACCGAGTGAAGTAGTTCGGAATAACCCACGAGGGCCTTCCCACGTTTTCGCGCGAACTCTTGACCATAGATGCCGGTCACTTCATGCAGGATCTGGTCGCGACAAAATCTTGCATCGCAAAGATTCTTTAGGTCTAGGAGTCCACGCTCAAGGGATTTGTCAAATACCTGTGTTTTGGGCTCGACTACGGACCAATCGTGGTACGTGTCGTATGCGCTGAGTAGATAGAGCTCTCCTAGAGTTGACTTTCCTTTGAGATCTATCAAGAGGCCGCTATCGGGCTCATGCTTAGGACCAATAAAGGCCTTAAGAGCGGACAAGGTATTTGGATGTACTGGTTTTTCGTCCTTCTTAAAGAATAGAAAATCGCGGCATACCCAATGCGCGGCGCCGTACCTTTTTCCGTCGACGCGAGACCCGTGGTCCGCATTGGTTAGCAAATCGCCCTGCGGAAGCAGGACTTCATCGGGTAATTCCTTGATCTTGTGATTCTGCACAAATTCCGCTAGAAAAACTGAATCGAGTTCATAGATGTCGGCACACGCCGATCCAACATAGTTGTCACCACTTGCATAATAATTTGACGCAAGATCCACTAAAACCAATTCGGTCTTTGGATGCGACGCTTCGAACTCTCGTTTGACGAGTTCCTCGGCCGCCTTGTACTCCGGAATGAAAGGGTACAGGACCACACGTAGCTGGCGGCGGGGGCCATTCGCTTGGGGGCTGCATGGGTCGACGAGCTTTTCTTGTTGGGTAGGAGGCGTTGCTTGCGCCATAGACGAAGACGCGTTGAGGAAGCCGAAAGCCAAGAGAAAAGCGGTCATCAATTTTGAAAAATGCATAGGAACGCCTCCATACGTGGCATGACTCTACAACTAAGACATTAAGTGTTCAACAGCCAGATTTGATATAAGGGACTATAAGACGAACCGGTAAGGGCGCAATGGAGAGACTCGAGATGCAGGCAACGGCGCTATTTGCGAAGCATTCTCGGCAGTTTCGCCTGTACGGGCATCGGAGATTCTTTACACAGATGGCGATCGGGAGTTTGCCCATTTCAACGCTTGCCGTGTACCTGGCTCAAGACAATCTCTATTTGGCGGAGTTCCGTAAGGCCTTGTTACGGCTTGCACGACAGGTCCCAAACCCATCGCGGCAGACGTTGATGTTGCATAGCGGAGAGACGCTTCGATTGATGGGGGAACAGCGAAGATATATCGTTGGCGATCTTCGTAAGCCTAAGTGTCTCAAGGAAAGGCCGCGCCCTACGACATATGCTTACATCAATCATCTAAAGACTTCTGTCGCACGGGACCTCGCTTCTGGTTTAGCAGCAATTCTTCCTTGCTATTACCTTTATCGAGAAGGAGTTCGCATTTTGCGGCTCAACGGATCACGCCACCCGCTGCTGCGCCGCTGGATTCAAACACTGCCCAGCGCCCAATCAAATGCAGCATGGCTGCATGAGATCGTTTCGATTTTCAATGCCATGTCAAGGGCGGCACGGAAATCAGAGATCGAAGAGACTTTTTCCCTTTCGATGAGCTATGAAGTGCTGTTTCTCGACATGGTCGTCGAGGACCAAGCCTGGCCGTAGCAACCAAAGGTGTCCATATGTTGCGAATGTGTCAAAAAGTTGGGGCATGCAATCGGCAATCTCCTCGCCCACGCAGGAGTGCTCGAAGTGTTTAGAAAGAAGAGGGGAGACACCACAGTCGGCTCAATAGAAGGTTCGTACGGGATAGAAGTCAACGCACGAGATGACATGCTGCTGCGCAATCTGCTTGACGAGCGCGGGTTTGAATCGCAAACACAATTCCTGGAGGCATATTACGGACGCCTTTCACAGCCGGCCGCCAGAAGACGCGTGTTTATCAGTTTTCACAAAGAAGACGCGCCCTTGGTGAGGGGACTTCGGCTGATGGCGAACAATCCTAAGGTCGAGCTGGAGTTTTACGACAACAGTCTTCGCGACGCCATACGAAGCGAAGACAAAGATTACGTGAAGAGAAAGATCCGATACCTAATCAATCGGGCCTCGGTGTTGATTTGCATTCTCGGCAACGGAACCGCTTGGAGAGAATGGGTAGAGTGGGAAATCAAAACCGCGGTGGGGTTAGGCAAGGGGATCTGTGGAGTCCGAATCTCCGGAACCTATGGTAAGGTTCCCGAATTGATGAAAGAGGTAGGCGCGCCGATTGCCGATTGGAGTACCGAGTCCATTATTCGAGCGATTGAATGCGCAGCGGCAAGGCGTAGCTGAACTCGGGCTCAAGGAAGCTTTCGGCGATAGATCGGCGAGTGTATGGCAAAGCGAGTCTTTTTTAGTTTTCATTACGAGCGGGATATTTGGAGAGCCAGTATTGTTCGGAACAGTTGGGTCGTCCGGAACGAGCGTGAGGACGCCGGATTTTGGGACGCTTCTCTTTGGGAAGAAGCGAAGAGAAAAGGGGAAGAAAGCATTCGGAGGATGATTCTAAAGGGGCTTGAGAATACTTCGGTAAGCGCGGTCCTGATTGGCGCGGAGACCGTAACGCGGGAATGGGTAATCTTCGAAATTATCGAGAGCTTTAACCGCGGGAACGGGCTCCTGGGAATATTCATCGACGGAATCAAGGACAGAACCGGGCGGACGGACGTGCGGGGACTGAATCCGCTCAGTCATGTCCAAACGACACGAAATGGGCAGACGGTGTTGCTGTCTTCGATCTTTCGGACGTATGACTGGGTAACGGAGGATGGTTACCGGAATCTGGCTTCCTGGGTGGAGAGTTCGAAGGCTCGGCTGTAGTGCGTATTCGTAGAAACAGTTGTTGATTCCTCCGCGGACTTGTTCGGCTAGGAAGGGGCAGGAAGAAATGTACGCTGTCGGATTCATCCAAATCGATCGGGCGGACTGGGAGACTGCCCTGAAAACGGCGATTGCCGAAGCACTGCGAGGTCAAGTCAATGATTCGGCCACCGTCACGATTGTCGACATCGCGAACGACGTGGATTTGGTTCTTTGTCTGGGCAGCCCGGAATTGGCGCGCGATGCGAATGCCGATCAGCAATGCCGGGAGTTGCTGCAACGAGGAGTTCGCGTCCTCCCGATTGTTGGGAAATTGGATCGATTCAAGTTAGAAACGCCGACTGCTCTTGATGCGATAAATGGTATGGAATGGAACGGTCCATCCGAGATTGCGGAAGAAGTACTTCGGCATTTAGGATTGACGGAACGGGACAGGCGCGTTTTTTTGAGTTACCTGCGGCGAGAGACCACGCCTCTCGCGCACCAGCTATACGACGAGCTACATAGACGGGGATTTTTTGTTTTCCTAGATAGCTTTGAAATCGAACACGGGGAGCGTGTTCAAGATCGCATTGAGCAGGCGCTCCATGAGACGGCATTCGTGTTGTTGCTGTATTCGCCGTCGGTTGAGGCTTCTGGCTGGGTAGAAAAGGAAATCAATTTTGCATTGACGCATCGCTTGGGGATGATGGCGCTGGCATTACCGGGGGCAGCGAATCGGATGCCGTTTCGTATGACACCCGGTGACCGACGCATACAGTTGGAGGCAGGGGACCTTGATCCGAGCGGTAAATTGACGAAGGCT
>Ga0210403_10000388_pt1 | contig 47039 bp, 37 predicted proteins | sample IncBWC19MmetaG_FD_150863 | JGI IMG/M metagenome (GOLD analysis project Ga0210403, IMG submission 150863) | Forest soil microbial communities from Barre Woods Harvard Forest LTER site, Petersham, Massachusetts, United States - Inc-BW-C-19-M | ecosystem: Environmental > Terrestrial > Soil >...
CGAGTGATTGTTGGTTCGTCCCAAGACGTACCGCCTTTTTAGTCGCATCAAAAATCCATCGCAGGAAATCATCGTTTGTCGTTTTTCAGGGCCCTTTTTTTATTCAGCTTCAGCTTTTTCTCGGGATGTATTGCGTTCAGTCAGCACGTCACGCTCGATACTCCTCTTCAAAGCCCGCACGGTAACCAGCTCAAGATCGGATGCCAGGAGTGTCACAACACTCAAGGCTGGAAGCCGCTGCGCGCCAAACTTGAATTCAACCATTCGAAAACCAAGTTTCCGCTGCGTGGCCGGCACACCGAAGTGCAATGCGCCGACTGCCACCAGGACCTCGATTTCAGCAACGCCCCCGTCAAGGGCCAGAACTGCCACGCCGATCTGCATCGCCGCAAGAATGGCGCCCAGTGTGACCTCTGCCACAACCCCAATGGTTGGCTGTTTCCATTCACAACATCAATGAGCATCAGGATCGATTTCCGCTGATCGGCGCTCATGCGGCCGTTGACTGCTACTCCTGCCACAAGGTCGGCACGGTCGGCCAGTTCAACCGCTTCGGGCTCTCCACCGAATGCGTGAGCTGTCACGTAAACGCTTTTCGCAAGACCACGGCCCCCAGCCATCAGGCCATGGGATTCTCCACCGACTGTCAACAGTGTCACTTCTCGATGGACAGCTGGTACGGGGCCGCTCGCGGCGCCATGGGCAAATGATCCTCGATTCGAAGCAGCGGGAGTTGATTCTCCAAGCAGGGTTCGTGGAATAACGCTCCGGATCAATCGGGATTCAGCCGCGGAGAGGCGGTATATGAAAGCCCGCCCACCGAGTGCCGGGTAGTCGGAAGTGCGACTGACCGACTCCGCTTTAGCGGACGGCACGAGCTTCATAACAGACTCGGCACTGCTGAGTGAAGTGAAACAAGCGCGCAAAGTTCCTTAGGAACAACACTCGCGCTTGTCAGTACAAGCCAATCACACATTTTTGAGAGTGAGCAATGAATCGCAGACTATATATTTATCTCTTACTCATCACCAGCGTAGCTGCATACGCGTCTTCCAATCAGCCTGCCGTGGTCAGCCAAGTTCGGGTCACGACAGAAGGCGACAAAGTATCCGTTGAAATCAATCTCTCGGACTCCATTACTCCGACCATGACGTTCGCGAAAAATCCTGATCGATTGATCGCCGATTTTCCCAACGTCTCGCCCAAGCAGTCGCTGCAACACATCCCGGTTGGCAAAAACGGCGTTGCCAGAGTCCGGATTGGACTGAACCATGCCAGCCCACCCGTCACTCGTGTCGTGGTCGACCTTGATTCGCAGCGCCCGTTTACCGTCGACGCCTCTGATCGAAAAGTGTTGTTGAATATCCTTCCTGCGGTGGCAAAAGAGCGCACTGCGGACACCAGACCATCCAGCCCGGCAGAAAAGGAAAATGCCGCGACGAGCATGGCCGAGGTTTCACCCGCGACTGGTCCCGAGAATTTCGCCCCCGCGGTCGAACTGGCCCCCGCACAGCCGCACCCGCTGCCCACGGCCAGAGTCACATTCAAAATCAAGGGGATTGCCACGGACTCGGTTTACATCGACGGCGGCTCGAACTCGGGTCTGCAAGTCGGCATGAGGCTCATCGTCCGGGACTCGGGTACAAACTCGAACCAGAGCGCCCCGAACCGCGACGCTTTCGTGGCCGAACTTCGCATTCTCGCGGTCGCGAGCACCTCGGCGGTCGCCGAAGTCCGTGAAGCCAAACGAACACTTCGGCGTGGTGACTTGGCCGTGCTCACTCCGGAAGATGCCCAGACCGCGACCAATGCATTGACGGACAAAGCGCTCGCTTCTGTTCGCATGCATTTCACCACGATCCTGCCCACCCAACCCGACCGCTCGCCGCAGCCTGCGCTCGCGACTTCTTCCGGAAGCCGCATTCAAGGGCGAATCGGCCTTGACTACAGCAACATCACCAGCACTGGCTCCACTCCCGGCTCAAGCACGCAGCAGGGCATCTCCTTCCAGAGCGACATGAACAATATTCTCGGGACGCACTGGAATCTGCAGGGTTATTGGCGCGGTCGAATCAATCGCCATTCGCAATTCCAGGAACCGACCATCGCCGACACGCTCAACAAGACCTACACCATGCAACTCTACTACGACAATCCTGATTCCCCTTGGGTCGCAGGCTTCGGCCGTCTTTATCTTCCTTGGGCCGTCAGCCTCGATACGATTGATGGCGGATACTTCGGCCGCAAGCTCAGCCGAAATGTCACGGCCGGCATCTTTGGCGGTTCTACTCCCGATCTCACTTCCTGGGATTATGCGCCCGACCATCGGATCGCCGGATCGTTCGTCAACTTCGCAGCCGGCAGTTACGATTCCTTTCACTTCAGCAGCACCACCGGCATGGCGCTTAGCACCCTGGACTGGAAGCTGGACCGTCCCTATCTGTTCTTCGAGAACGAAGCCTCTTTCAGAGACTCGATCTCGATCTATCACTCGCTCATTGCTGACGACCCGCGTGGCGTCACCACCGATGGTATTTGTCCGGGCGCCGGCATCAGTCGCAGCTATCTTACGATTCACCTTCAGCCGAGCCACAGGCTCTTCTTCGACATCTATCACAACTACTTCCGGGACGTGCCTACCGCCGCCACCAGGATTGTGGGTACCGGATTGGTCGACAAGCTCCTGTTCCAGGGAGTAAATGTCGGAGTTCACGTTGAACCCATCCGCCACATCATGCTCTACACCACACTGGGCCAAAGTGAGAAAACTGGTGACGAACACGAAACCTGGAATCAAATGTACGGGATCACTTGGAGCGAGATCCCGCACATCGGCATGCGCGCCGACTTTCACTATTCCAAGTTTGACAGTAATTTCGGCCGGGGTGATTACCGAACACTGTCCCTCTCGCGGCAGCTCAGCAATCACGCGTTCTGGAACCCGCAACTCGGAAGTCAAGATCTGCTGTCGCCCTTCACCGCGAACGGCAAGTCTACGTTCGCCGCTATTTCCATGGATCTGAATCTCGGTAAGTATTCATTTTTTCAGAGTGGCTACACCTTCGTGAACGGTTCGGCGATGAATTATCACCAGTGGTACTCGAGTTTCGGATTTCGCTTCGATCACGGACGACACGAAGCCAGCGAACCCCGCCTGATGCCAAAGTAGAAGGCGCGCGGCCTTCCTTCGTGTACGTTCGTGCCCCTCGTGGTTTATGCTCTTGATCTTCTTTCATAGGTGCATTCTCCACTCTGCCGGCTGATAAAATGCCCGCAATGCCCAAGAATCTCTCCGCTCAGGCCCGCGCCCGCAAAATCAAACTCCTGCTCTTCGACGTCGACGGAGTCCTCACCGACGGCAAGCTCTTCATCTTCCCCGCTCCCTCGGGTGCGTCCCAAAGCGTTCTCGAGAAATCCGCGAACCAGGGCGGCCAAGGCGGATTCGGTTTCCAAAGCCAATCCCTCATCGAAGCCAAGGGCTTTCACGCCCATGACGGAACCTCGATCTCCCTCGCCCGCCTCGCCGGCATCAGAACGGGTCTAATCACCAAGCGCGTGTCGGAAACAGTCGCCCTCCGCGCCCGCGATCTCAAGCTGGAATTCGTCCGCCAGGGCATTCAGGACAAAGCGACGGCCTTCAAGGAAATCGTCAGGGAAGCCGGGCTCGCCTTCGACGAGGCTGCCTTCGTCGGCGATGATGTCATAGACCTCCCCGCCATGCGCGCCGGTGGCTTAGCAATCGCCGTAAAGAACGCCCGCGCCGAAGTAAAGAAAGAAGCGCACTACACCACGCCCCACGCCGGAGGCGAAGGCGCCCTACGTGACGCCGTAGAGTTCATCCTCAAAGCTCAGGGAAAATGGAAGAAGATCGTGGAAGCCTACATCGGCGAGCGCAACCCCACCGTCCAATAAGAAATGTAGCCCCGGACGCCTCGTCCGGGGTTGCGCGCAAGGCGCGCAATAGAACACCTCGGAGTTTCACACTGCCGACGCTGATATTTGTTTAAGGCTGAAGGCTGATGGCTCAAGAAAAAACCCACCGGAAAGCTTGCTTGGGGCGTGCTCGGGTCAGCGTTCCGGTGGGCTACCGTTTCTCCTTACTCACCCTGTTGTTTTCAGGAGTATGTTGGAAAAATTAAACACCGTATCCGGAAGAAGTTCCGTCTATTTTTGTAAAGCTTTGTAAAACCTGGACGTCAATTGCGTTTTACATTTCAGCCAGATCGTTTACGTCAGAGCATAAACATTTCCATCCACGCTTCCGAAGTACACTCCATTCGCAAACACCACCGGTCACGATTGACCGGCGGGGTTCGCAAAATAATTTCGGTGAGACCTGACGATTGAGCAATTGTGAGATTGAGTAATGGAGTAATTAGAAGAAAAAGCGGTGGGGCTGGGTTCTAATTTACCCAATTACCAAGTTCCCCAATTCCTCAATCTCTTCTACTCCGGCAGCCCAGGCGTCTTTAATGCCATCAATTCCGTAAACCTCTTATCCTTTCGCAGTTCCGCAAACTCCTCATCCTTGTACACGTTCCTGAAATTCTTGTACCCCTCTTCCATCGCCTTGCGCAGATACTCCAGCGACCGGTCCGAGAATCCCATCTTGGCGTAGAGTTTCGCGACAGTATAGTCATACAGCGCCCGATCTTCCGGCCTCGGCACCTGGGCCTGCACACCCTGCCGCGAACTTCGCTCGAATACATCGGGGTCAAGCTCCAGCGCGCGCTGATACGCCTGGGCTGACTTGTCAAAGTCCTTTTTCGCAAACAGCGCCGCACCTAGATTGCTGAAAAACGAAGCCGCGCTGTCATCCAACTCGATTGCCTTGTGATACTGCTTGATCGCCGCCCCGTATTTCTTTTCCTCGTAGTACGCGACGCCAAGATTGTTGTACGGATCCGGCATCTTGCGGTCCGCCTTGATGGCCTGCTGGCAGCTCTTCTGCCCATCGTGCCACCGCGTCATCACTAACTGGGTCCGGCAAATCTTGTTGTAAATCTTCGCCTGACCCTCTCCACTGATCTTCCCCAGCGCCGCCCGGTAATAATCAATCGCATCGAAATACAGTTTCTGCGCATGCAACTCGTCCGCACGCGATTCCAGATCGGAGGCCGTCGCATCCGGCGAAGGCGGATCGATCATCCGCAGCAACGGTGGCTTGACTTGCACTGGATCGGCATGCGAAACCTGCGCCCGCGAAACTGAAGCAAGCATGAAAGCGCAAGCAATGAGGAGAGGAACGGAAACCTTCGGGTAGAGTGCCATAGGCCACCCCCAGTCGTTGCAGCTATTCTGGCACAGTTCAGGCCGTCCGGCGAAGATTTTGGGAGCTCTCAAGTCCAGATATATGGCCCTAAGACCTGAGACCTAACCCCCTAGTGCGGCCCGCTGTCCGGTGGCTTAGACACCGGAGTCGAGCTTTTGTCATCCTTAAATATTCCGGCAATCTTGCCAAAGAACCCTTTTTTCTTCTTCGGGTCCGCATTCGCGTTCGGATCCTGCACCGTCTGGGCCGGCATCACCGGCTTATCTCCCCCGAACATCTTGGTAAAGAAGCCCTTGATGCCCTGCTGGGTCTCGCACGTATCGCGCGGCTCAGTCCCCGCCACAAACGCTGAAGTGTAGTCGTCGGTGCAGCTCGGCGTCGCCAGCCGGTTTGTAGCCTTGTCCAATTGCACATCCACAACACCGGACGGCTGCGAAAACTCCCGCATATCCGAGTACATAGGGAGTACGGCCGCCTTCTTCATGAACTCCGCCCAGATCGGCGCCGCAGTCTGCGCCCCGCTCAGCCGCAGGTCGCTATAGTCGTCATACCCCACCCACACGATGCATAGCAGATTCGACGTATACCCTGCGAACCACCCGTCGTGCGAACTCCCGGTCTTACCGGCCGCCGGAGGCGTAAACCCGCGCAGCCGCACCGCCGTATATCCCAACCCGTTATTGATCACGCCCTCCATCATGTTCGTCATGACGTAGGCAATCCGCGGATCCATGACCGGCTTCTGATCCGTGTTGTAGTTCGAGATCACGTCGCCCTTGCTGGTTCGCACCGATCGCAACAGGATCGGTGATAGCCGGATCCCGTTATTCCCAAACACCGTGTACGCCCCCGTCATGTCCAGCGGAGAAGCATCATACGATCCCAGCGCCATCGCCGGAGTCGCTTTTACCGACGCGATCCCTGCCGACCGTGCCAGGTCCGCCACCTTGTCGTACCCGACTTCCTCTGCAACCTTCACCGTGGCATTGTTCAGCGACATGGCCAGCGCGTATCGCAGCGACACCTCGCCGTGATACTCCTCTTTGTAGTTGCGCGGCTCGTAAATCGAATCCCCATACGTAAACGTCGAGGCCTCATCCACCACGGTCGATGCTGGAGTAATCACGTTCGGCGATCCATCCAGTGCCGTATTCATCGCCGCCGCATACACAAACGGTTTGAAGATCGATCCCGTCGGCCGCTTTGCCACCGCGTGATTCAGCTGGCTCCATCCATAGTCGCGTCCACCCACCAGCGCCAGCACCGCCCCCGTATGCGGATCAATCGCCACCAGCGCCACCTGGGCCTGCGGCCCCGGCTCCACCTTGGTCTCAAACTTCTTCCCAACCTTTACCTTCTTCGTGCGCAGCTTCTTGACCTGCTCATCCACCAGCTTGATGCCCATCTCGACCGACTGCGCCGCCGCCTTCTGCAAGTCCGGATCCAGCGTCGTGTAAATGCGATACGACGAGTCATTCAATTCGTTGTCGCTGAATTTGCCGATCAGTTGCTCGCGCACCATGTCGACAAAATACGGTGCGTCGCTCGCCTCCACATTCGGAGGCGCCAGCTTCAGAGGAGCCGCCTTCGCCTTGTCCGCCTGTTCGCGCGTGATGGCGTGCGTCTCCACCATCGTCTCCAGCACCACATTGCGCCGCTCCATCGCGCGCTCCGGATGTCGGTACGGAGACAGATAACTGGGCCTTTGAATCAGCCCCGCCAGCAGCGCCGCCTCAGGCAGCGTGATGTCCTTCAGATCTTTATTGAAGTAGGATTTCGACGCCTCGGCGAATCCACTGATCGCAAACGACCCGCGCTGCCCCAGATCCACCCAGTTCCCATAAAACTCGAAAATCTGTTGCTTCGAGAACTTGTGTTCCAGTTCCTCGGCGATCAGCATCTCCGTCAGCTTGCGCTTGATTGTCTTCTCCGGGGTCAGGAAGAATCCGCGCGAAAGCTGCATCGTGATCGTCGACCCGCCCTGCTCGTGCCGCCCCCGCATCACGTCGATCCACGCCGCTTCCATCATGCGCAGATAGTTCACGCCGCTGTGCTCGAAAAACCGCCGGTCCTCGATCGCCAGCACTGCCTGCACCATCACGGGAGGAATCTCGTCGTACTTCACCACTTGCCGCTTCGACCGCTGCTCCGCGTCGAACAGCGCCGTCACCAGTTGCGGCTCCAGTTCATACGCCGAAAGCTCGCTGCCCCGGCTCATGATTTGCGACACTTGCCCATCTTCAAAAGTGATTTTCGCCGGCTCCGGCGCGTGATACGACTCCGACCCGGGCGTGATCTCGATCCCGCCCCTTATCAGCCGGAACGTCCCCAGATTCGAATCCCCGTCTTTGTCGGAATATCCCGCTCGCCGCAACTCCGCCGCAATCTGCTTCGCGTCAATCTTTTCACCGTCGCGCACTACCCGCGGCAGCGCATAAATCTTCGCCGAGTTGGCGAACACCGGCGTCCGGAACCGCTTCTCGATGATCCGGTCGTACTTGATATAGAAGTAGGAAAAAATAATGGTGAACGAGACCGCCAGCACCAGAAACGCCACCAGCGCCGCCCGCAACACCGGATCGCGCGGCAGCCCTCGGATCGTCTTCGCTCCGCCGCCTTCACCACTCTTCGGAATTCTGATCTTGATAGCCACAGTTTCGACTCACGCCCAGATTCTATTCAGACGATCCCCGCCGCAAAAAGGTTTAACCGGTCACATGGCTCGGTTCCACGTAATTCGAGGATCCCCACCCTTGTCGCGCAATTTACGACAGTGTGCGGATTTTGACTGCTCGCTTGCAGTCACAATACTCCGCGGTCCAGCGCACAACTCGCGCCGACAAACCCAAAAATCTTGTAATTCAACGAGCGAGCAGCCAAAAATCCTTGTCATTCCGACGCGCGAGCTCAGCGAGCAAGGAGGAATCTGCTTCGTCCCCCACCCCGCCCTCCCGGCACACCACTCCCATCGACGAATGTAGGCGGTTCTTCCATTGTACGCCCGCCTCCCCAAACGAAAAGAGACCCGCAGTACATGCGGGTCTCCAAACCGCCAATATCAGCCCCTACTGTGCGTCCACCGGCTGCCACGCTCCCGGAGCCCAGCCCACATTAGCGACGTGTGTCGTCAGCGCAGAACTGGCGCTCACGTTGAACGCGTCCAAAGAACTCGCCACGCCGTTTGAAGCCGCGACCACAAAGAGATATTTTCCACTTGGGTCGAACTGCCCATTCGCACCGCTGGCGGTGATCCCCGAAACGGCGGTAAGCGCCCCCGTCGATAAATCGAGTTGGAAACCTTCAATAGTGCCATTGCCTGTGCTGCTCGGGAAATCAAAGGAATAGACAAGATTCCCACCCGTGTTCGGTTGAACCGCCACCATCGCCGGCACTCCCGTGATGATGGTGGGAGTCACCGTGAGCACGCCTGACTGACCAATAGCCCCCACATAGAGGGTCTTATCTCCGTTGTCGAAGAAGAACCCGCCACTCGTACCAACCATGAACTTACCGGACGCGTCACCCTGCATCTGCCGTATCGGCGTCGCAAGCGGAGTGCCTACCGCCGCCAGCGCGCCACTGCTTCCGATGCTGTAGGTTGCAACCTCAGTGGTGTTCAGTGACACATCGTTGCTGACATACAGGTACTTCCCCAGTCCATCAATCGCCAGGTTGAACGGTTTGAATCCGGGGGGCAATGCCATCGGCGAGCTGGTCGCGGGAGCCAAAACTCCACCCGTGCCAACCGTATAGACATAAACCTGTTCGTTGGTTTGATCCAGCGCGAAGAGCAGGGTCCCGGCCGGATTCGTAATCATCGCTTGCGAGCCGATCTGAAAATTGCCCACCAGGTAAGGGGCCGAAAGTGGCTGTGCGCCTGTAATAGCATTGAGCGTTCCACCCCCCGTGATCGACCAGCCGTAAATGGTGCCCCCGAGCCAAGTGGAATATCCGGAGTACAAATACTTGCCTTGAGCCACCGCCATAAAATCGCTCTGCGGGGCATTTGCCGATCCTGACGTTATCGAAACGGTCCCACCCGGGATGGTCTTGATCGTGCCCGCTGTAGGATCCAGAACTTCTCCCTGAATCCCGCCCGCATCCGCCACGAAAAGATAGACGGCTCCATTTCCGCTGCTGCCGTTCCCCGAGTTCAACCCGCCACTGCCCGACGAGCAACTCGATGCCCCAAACGTCGCCCCGCAATTGTAGTGGCCGCACCCCACAAGCCACATTTCCGCCAGCATCACGATCCCAACCAACAGTGCCCGACCCTTCATCGTCATGAACTGCCTCCACGTCAAATTGCGCACACGCCCCGCGAATCCCATCTCCAATTCGCGCTCGAATTTCTCTTTGAGGAATCTCTTGGGCAGCGCCCCGAAGGAGCGCACAAAAACTCCGATCCCACGCCGATCCTAGGTCGCGCGTAACGTAGTGACAAGGTTACGAACGTCATTCCCCACCCCCAAAGTGCTTAGCCCCGAAGATGTTTTGTGCACCCTGGCTTTTGTGTAGCCCAACGTTGTTTGTGTAGCCGCGGACGCCTTCGTCCGGGGCGCCCCAGCGCAAGTATTTGGCGCGGGCGTGCCACAGCATCCAGTAGCGACGCACCCCACAGAAAAACAAATGTCAAAGAGAACAAAGATGCGAAGAAGTAGATGTAGGGACAGCCGCCTTTGGATGTCCACCCCGAGCCCAGTCGCGGGGAAAGCGAGAGCTCCCATGCTACTAGAATTTCGTCTAAAAGAAAGCCAGGAAGGCCAGCACTACCCGCGTGGGGACAGCCGCCTCGGCTGTCCAGCGAAGCACAGCGAGCCCGAGTCCCCCTCAACACCCGATAAAGAGGACCTCCACCATCGTGGAGAAGCGCCGCGTCCTACCCATCGAGGCAATATCTTTCAAATCGTCTTCGAGTTCGTAATCGGCAATTTCGCAGGACGCGACTTGGCACACCGTGCTCACAACACCGCACACGCGGCGAAGGCGACAATGATGATTTCGGTGATTCGCACAACGAAAGCAATCAGCCTCTAGCTCAATGCCAAGTGCTAATTGCTGAGTGCTGGCTTTCCTACAGCTGCCGATTTCCGCTGGAAGGTGTGAAATGCAGCGCGAAGGAATATCCCGGCAGACTCACAGGCACGCTGTAGTCCGCGGCTACAAACACAGCCGGCGCGCCTGGCGTGCCGATCCGCTGTACCGTGATCTGCTCCGGCGCCAGTGTGATGTCGTGCTCCCGCGCCTTCTTCACGATGGCGTCGATCAGTTCCTGGTCGGTCTGGTGAGGATTCGCCCCGCCCACCATCGCGATGTTCCGCAGATCGTCCTGGAACGAGTAGTTCGTGAGTTCCGGCGGAATAATCTGAAACCCGCAGTAGATCACCGCGATGATCGCGAGAAACCCGATGATTGCCTTAACTGTTCCCATGTCCCACAATCCGCTCCGCAGGACCGGGAATTCGCTTCATCCCGCCTGCCGGAGCACTCCCTGAAAATGTTCCACTATCGCCGAAATCGTAACATCGCGCACCTCGCGCGTCTCGCGTAAAACGACTTCCACAGTGCCTTCGGTAACCTTCTTCCCCACAGTGACTCTAAAAGGGATACCGACCAGATCCGCATCTTTGAACTTTACCCCCGGCCGCTCGTCCCGGTCGTCCAGCACCACGTCGAATCCGGCAGCCTCCAGTCGCTTGGCGATGTCCTCCGCCGCGTTCCTCACTGCCTCATCTTTCACGTTGACCGGAGCCACCACGACCTCAAACGGAGCAATCGGCGTCGGCAGCCAGAACCCATCGTTGTCATTCCCCTGCTCGACCGCCGCGGTCAAAATGCGCTCAATCCCGATCCCGTAGCACCCCATGATCGGCATCACTTCCTTGCCATTCTTGTCGAGCACCCGCAGTCCCATCGACTCCGAGTATCGATAGCCCAGCTTGAAGATGTGCCCGACCTCCACGGCGGTATCGATCCGCAAAGGTTTCCCGCAATTGGGACAGCCCTCCCCTCGCGTCACCGACCGCAAATCCGCGTACGTCGTCGGATGAAAATCCTTCCCGGGCGTCAGATTCTTCAGGTGGTAGTCCTCTTTATTCGCGCCCGCAACTAGATTCGACCGCCCCTCCAGCGCCTTGTCTACAAGCAGGACCGGCTTATCCGAATCTTCCTTCGAATCCCGAGCCCACTCAATCCCGATCGGCCCCAGATACCCCGCTGGAGATTTGAACAGACTCTTGATCTCGCCCTCCTCCATCGGCCTCGGCAACGTCCCGACCGTCGCGTTGAGTTTGGCCTCATTCAGCTGATGATCCCCGCGCATCAACACCACAATCGGACGCAACTTGCTCCTCGTGCCCGCCCGGTCTTTCTCCTCAGCCATATACGCCAGCGTCTTGATCTTGTTCTTCGGCGACACTCCCAGAAACTTCGCCACATCCTCAATCGTCTTCTGCCCCGGCGTATGCACGGCCAGCGGCTTGCCGTCTCCCTCCGGTGCAAGATCGCCCCACGGTTCAAGCTTCGACGTCGCCTTCTCCATGTTCGCCGCGTACTCGCACCCATCGCAGCTCACAATCTGATCTTCTCCCGCCGGAGTCCGCACCATGAACTCGTGCGATTCCTTCCCGCCCATCGCTCCCGAGTCCGCCTCGACCACCATGTACTTCAACCCGCAGCGGTCGAAAATCCGGCAGTACGCCTCGTAATGCTTCTTGTAAGAAACATCGAGCCCCGCCGCATCGATGTCAAACGAATACGAGTCCTTCATCATGAACTGCCGCACCCGCAACAGCCCCGACCTCGGACGCGGCTCATCGCGAAACTTCGGCGCAATCTGATACCAGATCTGCGGCAGCTGCTTGTAACTGCGCAACTCCTTCAGCGCAATCGAGGTCATGACCTCTTCCTCGGTCATCCCCAGTGCCATCTCCGCGCCCTTACGGTCCTTCAACCGGAACAGGTTCTCGCCCATCTGCGCCCACCGCCCCGACGCCTCCCAAACCTCTCGCGGATGCAGCGCCGGCAAGTAATACTCCTGCCCGATCTTGTCCATCTCCTCGCGCACAATGCCCATGATCTTGTTGAACGATCGGTTCCCAAGAAAGAGGTAGGAATAAATCCCCGCCGCAAGCTGCCGGATGTACCCCGCCCGCACCAGAAATTTATGCGAAGCCACTTCCGCGTCAGCAGGCGCCTCGCGCAATGTAGGAATAAACAGTTCTGACCAACGATGCATAGTTTTGAGTCCCGAGTAGCGAGTACCGAGATACAGGCACAAGCCCGATTCAAAGGGGAATTGGTTATTTTACGACATGGCAGGTTAATCGGTTCGCTATTCAACGCAAGTTAAGCAGACGGCTTAGCCATTCCGGCTAGAAGTCCCTCGAATATGTACGTATTGCGGTACACTCATGGTTAACCGTTTGCTGTTTATGCCGAATCCTAGACGTAATCAATTTGGGTATTTTGGATACGACTTAAGTTAGCAATAAGCAGAACCGAAATGGCCAAAGCACGCTATCGTTACAACATCATGCTCCGCCCCGAACCCGAGGGTGGCTATACAGCGCTCGTCCCCGCACTCCCAGGTTGCGTCACCTATGGGCGAACGCTGAAGGAAGCTCAAGAAATGGCGAAAGACGCGATTTCTGGCTATATCGCAAGCCTTCGCAAGCACAACGAACCGGTCCCCACCGACGATGAGACGCTGCTCGCCTCGTTAGACCTTGAGTACGCACGCTGACTAGACCTGATTCTCACATCAGGAGTTGTGCGCAAGACACACGTACAAAGACTCTTGAACGAGTTTTCCACACTTCCGCACCACCTACTGTTACTGCTGGTTTTATAGGATTCGCAATTGGTATAACAGCAGGTGATGCCAAGGCTTCCGGCTATCAAACCTCGCCAGATCATTCGCTTCCTTGAGCAAAACGGATTCATCCTCGACCACACGTCTGGCAGCCACTACATCTACTACCATCCATCTACGCGCCGCCGCGCCGTGGTTCCCAAGCACAATCGTGATGTGCCGAAGGGCACGCTGATGTCCTTGCTGAGAGAAGCGGGATTCACGCGCGAGGAACTGATCGACTTCCTGGCAGGGAGATGACACCGCAGAACACCGGGGCTCAGTTCGGTACTCGGCACTCAGCACTAAGCAGTCAGCTGCTTCAAAATCTCTTTCCCTAGTTTCTGCGCCTCTCCAAAAAACTTCTGATACTCCACAAACAGGCGATTCAGCTCGAGCGACTTGTCCGCTGTGAGTTTCCTGCGCAGAATCATATCCCGCACATGCACAGGATTCGGCAAAGTCGCATCCTCAGTGAGTTCTTCCAGCGCCGTATTGGGATCGTAATGATACATGCCGCCTATTGTAGCTCGCACCGAAATCCGCCAGCCGAACGCCGGCCACATCGGTAGCGCCGGCGTCCCCGCCGGCTGTGGTGGAGGGCGTCTTGCCCTCCCACCCGTCCTAATCCCCCGCTCACACCATTTCCGTCCCCCACAGATCATGCAGATGCACAATCCCTTCCACCTTTCCCCCTCCATCCACGACCATCAGCGACGTAATTTTCTTCTCTTCCATCACCGCCAAAGCCGTAGCCGCAAACTCTCCGGCCTCGATCGTCTTCGGATCCCGCGTCATCGCCTCCCCCGCCGTCAGATCCATCACATCCTTCCCCCGCTTCTCCAGCAGTCGCCGCAGATCCCCGTCGCTGATGATCCCCACCAACCGCTCACCCTCCACCACAGCCGTCACTCCCAGCTTCTTCCGCGACATTTCATAAATCACATCCGGCATGCGCGTCGCAGGAGTAACGCGAGGCAGCGCATCCCCGGCATGCATCAGTGCCTCCACCCGCGCCAACCGCTTCCCCAACTTCCCCCCCGGATGCAAATTGGCAAAGTCTTCTTCCTTGAATCCGCGCCGCTCACTCAAGGTGACCGCCAGCGCATCCCCCAAAGCCAGCATGGTAGTAGTAGAAGCCGTAGGCGCCAGCCCCAACGAACAAGCCTCCCGCGCAACCGAGCAATCGAGAGCGACATCAGCCGCCGAAGCAAGTGTGGAAACGCCCGAGGGTGCCCCACCCTTGTCTCGTGCTTCTTGCGAGACAGGGTGGGGATTTTGACTTCCGTTCTTCAAAGATGCACTCCCGCAGATCTCATCCCCCGTCATCGAAATCAACGGCACCTGCAGCCTCTTAATAGTCGCCAGCAAAGCCAGAATCTCCTCCGTCTCCCCCGAAGCCGACAGGGCCAGCACCACATCCCCCCGCACCACCATCCCCAAATCTCCGTGCAGCGCCTCCACCGGGTGCAGATACAACGCCGGAGTTCCCGTAGAACTCAGCGTCGCCGCAATCTTCCGCGCGATCAACCCGCTCTTCCCCATCCCCGTCACGACCACTCGCCCCGCGCAGCAATACATCAGATCCACTGCCCGCTGAAACGAGGCGCCCATCGGCCCAGCAATCCGGTCCGCCAGCGCGTTCAACGCCAAGGCCTCAATCCGCACCACGTTCTCGCCCGTATGTTTCATAAGCCTGTATTCAAGAAGAGATCTTACGAAGCTGCATCTTCACGCCGCACCGCCGCAATAAAATGCAGCAACATACCGCCCACCATCGCAAACAGTCCGGACGAACTCCGCCACGTCCGATCCAGCCCATGCCCCGTTTCCTTCACGAACGCCAGTCCCAACAACAATGGAGCCGCCAATAACAGTACCGATCCCGCATACTGAATGCCTCGCCGCCACAACTCCCTGCGCAGAACCACATAAAGCCCGAGCAACACATTCGCGATCCCGCTCCCCAGCAGATAAATGTGCCGCGACCGATACATCAGCCGCACATCATCTCCCAGCAGATGCATGGGTGGGACGTGCCGCAGCATCACCTGCCCGCTCGCAGCAAAGGCGGCCAATGCCAAAATGCCCACAGCCAGGTGAATACGCCGCATCCAACAATTCCTGAGAAGCCGCAATGTTAGCACGCAGCTTCGCCGCGAAACCGCGCAACAAACGCACGCTGGCAGCCCGCAAACGTCGCTCTCGAAAGTAATCTAGATTGCGCTTTTCCCATCCACTAGGATTCTGGAAAAGCCATGAGCCATTCCTACGCCTATTTGTCGCAAGGCCAGCTCCACCTCAAACTGGGCGATGATCCCGTCCGCCCCATCGACAGCAAGTTCGGAGAATCCGTCCGCGAGCGCGCCGCCCAGATTCACAATCGCAACTCCTGGAAGACCCAGGGCACCGGCGCGAAATTCATGTCCGGAGGCGTTCTCTGGGGACGCCAGCCCGGCGACCCGACCGACATCCGCGTCGACATCACCGGCATCAGCTCCGGCTGCAAGCCCGGCGAACTCTTCTATAGTCTCTCGACTGATGACATCGGCGGAGTCTTCTTGCTCCGCGATCGCGCCACCGACGAACTCCGCTTGCTCCACACGGCCGACTTCCGAGTCCGCCGCCTCGCCGCCGGACCCGCACAAGATTCTCTAGCGTGCGTAGTCCAGCGTAAAGGCGGCCAATCCTGCATCTCCGTCATGCGCTCCGACGGCACCGACATGCGCGATGTCACCCAAGGCGACACCATCGACGATGCCCCGGATTGGGTTCCCGGCTCTGTCCGCGAACTCGTCTTTCAGTCTTCCGCCATCGGACGGAATCGCGCCGGATTCGCCGTCACGCAAGCTCCGTTCGCCATCCACAAACTCGATCTCGAAGCCGGCACCGTGACCACGCTCGCCGAGGATCCCAAGTTCGACCTCCTCATTCCGCAGCTAGCGAATGACGGCACGCTCTTCTACATCCGCCGCCCCTATCGTGATCCCAATCAGCCGCCTAGCCCCTGGCGCGCCGCGCTCGATCTCATTCTGCTCCCGTTTCGCCTCGTCTATGCAGTCTTTCAATTCCTCAATTTCTTTACCGTGCGCTACACGGGAAACACGCTGACCACCACCGGGAACGCCCGCCAGAAACACGCCGACATCCGCAAGATGATGGTCTGGGGCAACATGCTCGATGCCGACAAGGCCGCCGACCGCGCCGACGACGGCACTCCCGCGCTGGTCCCGAAGAGCTGGGAACTGGTCCGCCGCCACAAAGATTCCAGCACCGAAGAAGTCGTCGCCAAAGGCGTCCTCTGCTATGACCTCTATTCCGATGGATCGGTTCTCTACTCCAATGGCAACGGAATCTACCGCGTCGACCCAAAGGGATCGGTAGAGCGCCTCGCCAAAGACGCGCTCATCGAGCAGGTCGTCGCCGTAGAGATATGAGGAAACATTTGCTGCAGATCTACAAAATGCCGAAGGAGGCAGTGCAGGAGCAGAAACGCGCAATCCTGGCCGCATCGCTGACTCTCTTCATCGGGGTACCACTGCTTACGGTCGCTGCCGGAACATTCTTCCACCTCGATCGCAGCACCCTGACCACCCGCGACCTGTGGTCGATCGGATCGATGTTAGGCCTACCCTGCATGCTGCTGTGGCTGTACGCAAACATGATGAAATCCTTCCAGATCCAACTGGAAGACGACCGCATCACACGAGTCCAGAATCACCCGTTCGGCCATTCCACTTTGAAAATCTCTATCGCCCGCCAGGATGTTGGTCACATCCGCGAGGTTCCGAAGTCTGGACTTTACCTCCACGGACGCAACGGCGATGGCCGCTGGATCGATCTCCAGATTCCCCGCACCCTCGAAGACTACGAAGGACCTCCGCTCCCGCCTCGCTGCGTGGTATCCCATCCGCGACTCCTGGCTATAGCAAATCTTGGTCAGACGGACTTGGTCGACATAGCGATACGCGAGGCCCAATCTTCACTTCAATCTGCTAAAACCACCTCTCAGCTTTTCCACAGCTGTTAATTGTCGTTTCATCTTCCTTTCATCGTTCTGCAACCGAAGCGCAACATTCGGCAGATATGTTTATTCTCCGCCCCGAAAACCGGAAACCGGTGCCCGCGCGCCGCAGGTGAGGATGCGTCCCTTCCAGGTGTTGGCCGGCGGGGCATAGGAGAAGAAGAAATGACAAAGAAGTTGAAGTCAGCCATTCAAAAGTCGATGGCGACGATATTGGCACTGACCACGGCGTTGGGACCAAGCACGCTGCCCGCATTTGCCGGTTCGACACCCGCCAGGAACGCTCCCTCCACCGCCACGCCCATCCAGCATCTCGTCGTAATCTTTCAGGAAAACGTTTCGTTCGACCACTACTTCGCAACCTACCCGAACGCGGCCAATCCGTCCGGCGAACCCAGGTTCAAAGCTTTTCCAGGCACGCCGACCGTCAATGGCCTGAGCGGCGCTCTCCTGACCAATAACCCCAATCTCAACCCGGCCAATGGCGCTGGAGCTTCGAATCCATTTCGCCTGGACCGCTCCCAAGCCGTCACTCCCGACCAGAACCATGATTACACCGCCGAGCAGCGTGCATTCGACGCTGGCCTGTTGGATTTATTTCCCACCGACACCAGTTCGGGAGGCAACGAGGTGATGGGCTACTTCGACGGCAATACCGTCACGGCTCTTTGGAACTACGCGCAGTCCTTTGCCATGAGCGACAACTCCTACAGCACGACGTTCGGCCCTTCTACGCCGGGCGTTATCAATCTGGTCTCCGGTCAGACCAATGGCGTCACCGCAACTCTCAACGGTACCGGCGACGAAACGAGCGGCGGTAGCGACGGCTCGCTGACCGTAATCGGCGATCCCGATCCCATCGGTGATGTTTGTTCCAACTCAACCCGCAACCAGGTCACCATGGGAAGCAAAAACATCGGCGACCTGCTCAGCGGGGCCGGCGTGACCTGGGGATCGTTCATGGGGGGCTTCAACCTGGGCGTCGTCAATCCCGACGGCTCCACCGGATGCAACCGCACCTCCGCCGGCCTCGCCGGACCTACGAAGGACTACATCCCGCACCATTCCTTCTTCAACTACTGGACCTCCACCTCGAATCCAGCGCACACGCGTCCCGCCTCGCTGGCTGAAATCGGCAACGCCGGGCCCGCCAACCATCAGTACGACGTGCTGGACTTCTTCGCTGCCGCCGCCAGCGGAAATCTTCCCGCCGTGAGCTTCCTCAAAGCCCCGGCTTATCAGGACGGTCATGCCGGATATTCCGATCCGCTCGACGAGCAGACATTCCTCGTCAAGACAATCAACTTCCTGCAAGCGCTACCCACCTGGACCAGCACCGCAGTAGTAATCATGTATGACGATTCTGATGGCTGGTACGACCACGTGATGGGCCCGATCATGAACACATCCACCGGCCCTGCCGACGCCCTCACCGCACCGGGCGCCTGCGGAAATGCGCTAACAGCGCTTCCGGGTGTGAATCCGGCGAACCAGCACGCTCTCGGCCGCTGTGGTTATGGACCGAGACAGCCTCTGCTTGTAGTCTCACCTTGGGCGCGGCGAAACTTCGTCGACCATACCGTGACCGACCAGTCCTCGATCATCCGCTTCGTCGAAGACAATTGGCTGGGTGGAACCCGCATCGGCCAGGGGTCATTCGACGGAATTGCTAACTCGATCTCGCAGATGTTCGATTTCACAAGGCGCCGCGAAAATGGCACCCTGTTCCTGAATCCCAGCACCGGCCAACCCGTAGCCGACCGTTAGTCAAGACGTTGATACTAAAGGGAATAAGGGCATGCGAAAGCGTGCCCTTTCTTCTGCCTGCCAGGATCCTGCGGAATATTTCAACATTTCCACAGAGGGTGCCTTAGAAGTGGTGCGATATATAGCTTCTACTCTTCCCACCTGCGTGAGAGAATAGCGGCTATGACACAGACCAACCTGCCCCCGCGGCACGAGCAGCGCAAGGTGGAAGAACTGCTCCTGAGACTCTCCAAAATGAAACCGATCTCAGCAAAACCGGCCCCGATCGGGATAGGACACTCTGCTCTTCGCGCAACCGGTACGGCGAATTCGCGCGTCTTTTTCTCGACATAGCGATAGAGAAAGATCGGTTCGATTGAATCTTGCCCGCAGCTAGCCTCGCGCATGGGTTCGTGGATTTTCGGGTGAGCTAGCGCCTGCTAGCGGAAGTCATCCAGCGCCGGAAGGCTCTAACCTTCAAAAATGATCGAGATCCCCTGCTTGCAATGTGGTGCGTGGCCTCTGCCCTAGCACCGCCAAGCCTCGCGCCTGAATCAGACGATCCCACGGCCCCGCCTGCCAGTTGTCGCGCGTCTTCTCCGGATGTTTCCACGGTGGTAAGTTCAGCATCAGATTCCGCGCCGTCGAATGCACATACGGCTCATACATCGACCGCAATTTCGCCAGCTTGTCCCGCCCGTACTCATCATTGCGCAGTTTCAACCCTGCTGCTGCGAGCGCCGCACGCAGCGTTTCATACTCCGCATCCGTTAACCGGTCCGGCGCAGTCGGGTCGTACCTCGCGTTCACTACTTGCGCCAGGTCTACAGCCGCATGACGGGCCATCGCAAATGTCAGCTTAGCCTGCCCCGGATGCACTCCCTCAATCCCTGTCAGCAGCAGCGAAGTCACATCCAGCATAGTCGTCAACGCTCCCACCCACGATTGATTGCTGTGTTGCGATCGAAAGAATGCCAGCACCGGATAAGAAATCTGCGACTCCAGCAATTCCGCCGACCAGCGCTCCCAATCGCGCAAGACCTCATCCATCACCAGTTGATCCATCCCCGGATCTTCCGTGCGTCCCGCGAGTCGCACCAGCAACTCAACCGCCGCCGGAGGCGATCCCGCCCGCGCATCCAGCATTGAAATCTGAATCTCTCTTCGGGAAAACGACGAGTACACCACTGGGATATACCCGATCACCACGCCCAAAAACGCAAACCCCATCCCCGCTTCAAGTACCGACAACGCCCGCGCCCCGCCCGACGTCGGCACAATATCGCCGTATCCCAGAGTGAAAAATGTCTCTCCGCTGTGATAAAGAATCTTGCCGAAGTTGAGCCGCTCCCCGCTGAGCTGCTCATGCCCGCCAATCCCATACTGAATCAGAGCAAATCCAAAGATCAGTCCCGCCGCCCAAAACCCCAGCAGCAAAATCAACGACAGCGGCCCGAAGTATCCCAGAAAATTCTGCTGCCGCGAAGCCGGCCTGATGCGGCTCGCAATCTTGCGCCACGGAATCCACGTCCGCCGGTAGAAATACGCCGTCAGCCGGAAATTCCGTAACACCCGCCGTGGCAGCACCACGGTCTCAAACGCATCCAGCAACACCATCCAAAGGATGACAGCGCCAAACACGATCGCCACGATATGCACATTCGATTGCATAAAAAGCAGACCTCAGGCGCCAGCCCTCGGACCTCAGCTTAATCAAGGTTCAATCTAGATGCGTTGGGAAGGTTACCAGATTCGCGCGATCTCTAGCTCTTCAACACCCGAGGGTGCCCTATCAGTGTCTCGAGAGTGCCCCATCCTTGTCTCGCGTTTTTTGCGAGACAGGGTGGGGATTTTGATTGTCTAAAGTCCGAGGTCTGAGGTCCGAACTCCTCCGCCCGAACTCCTACTGCGGCTTAGTCTGCCCCTGTTGCTGCGCAGGCGGCGTCTGCGACGTCCCCCCAGCCGGCTTCGTCCCCGGAGGCGTCGTACTCTTCGGCGCCGGCTTCTTCTTCGCAACCGGCTTCTTCGGAGGTTCCGTATCATCCACCACAATCTTCTTCGGAGGTGCCGCCTCGACCTGCGCCTGCAGCGTCTTCAATTGTCCCCGCAGCCGCGTCAGTTCCCCTTCTTTCGACGACGACAGGTTCTCAATGCGCTCCGCCAGTTGCTTCCGCGTCCCCTCGAACGCGCTCAGATCATTCGACAGCGATTGCAGATCGTCCTTCGACCCATAGGCTGCCGCGTCCTCAGTGACATTGCGCAGGACGTCATACAACGCATCAAGATTTCGATAAAGCTTGAACGTCGGCGGCAAATCCTCCGGCGCGTTGCGAAGCTGTGCGATCATCTCGGGCAGCGCTCCCTGCAGATTCCGCTGGATCGAATCCACGTTTCCCAGTGCTTGCTTCTTATAGGACCCGTCCGCCTTCCACCTCTCGATGCGAAGCTTCCCCAAGTCCGTCTGCGTATCCTTCGACGCCGCTTCGATCTGTGACAGCAACCCGTTCAACTGGGTCACCGACGCGTAAGAAACAGGTTGACCCTGGCCGCCATTGGCAGGACTGGCAACTGGAGCGGGCCCCGATTGCGCCAGCGCTGCCGCCATGCATGTGAGATACAGCCCTGAAGAGAATAGAAGATTACGTTTCATGGTTCGCGCTTCATAATCAGCCCATCAGCATACTACAAGCATCTCCCTAGCCGTCATCCGGTAAACCCCTGACACGAGTCTGTGCACGGCGGTTGTACGCCGGCCTCCCGGCCGGCTCTGGGGCTGGCGTCTCGCCTATCCTCTCGACAGTACCACGCGCGCCCCGCAATTTCTCCCCGCGCACCATCCGTCATTGGATTCGACTCCGCCCGCGCCCAGCGCGATAATGAGACGAATGCCTCGCCGATTCACCTCGCTCGCGTTCGCAGTTATCGTGCTGCTCGTCCCGTCATTCTCTCAGGACACTCCCCGCCGCCTGATCCTCAAAGACGGCTCCTACCAGCTTGTCACGAAATACGAAATGAAAGGCAATCGCGTCCGCTACTACAGCACCGAACGCGAAGATTGGGAGGAACTCCCCAACGCCCTGGTCGATTGGCCCGCCACAGAAAAATACGAGAAGGATCGTGTCGCCGAGGCCTCTTCTCCCGCCGCAGTCGAACTCGATAAAGAACTCGAACGCACCGACGTCCCCATGCCCGAGGTCGCGCCCGGTCTCCGCCTCCCGGAAGACTCCGGCGTCTTCCTCCTTGACAACTTTCAGGGAGAGCCCCAACTCGTCGAGATCAATCAGACCGCCGGCGACATCAACCGCAATACCAAGGTCAACATCTTCAAAGGCACCATCAATCCGGTTGCCGGACTCAAGCAGACCGTCGAACTCGATGGCACTCACGCCGCCATCCAGTCCCATGTCGATGTGCCCGCGTTTTACATCAAACTGGAAGACGCGCCAGCCGAGCCCGCAGCTAGGGCGGATGCCTCGACCGCATCCGAACCACAAAAGCCACAACAACCTGCGCAGGCCGCGCAGCCGCCGACAAGCTTCGATCGCTTCCTGATCCTCCACGTTGAAGTCAAAGGCAACAAGCGCATCGTAGGCGGCGTCAAGCGCCAGGTCAGCGGCAAGATCTCCCACGAGCAGCACGCCGTCAAGACGACCATCAACAACATCAAGGGTGGATGGCTCAAACTGACTCCCACCGAGAACCTCACCCCCGGCGAATATGCGGTGGTGGAGATGGCCGAGAAGGGCGCTATGAATCTCTACGTCTGGGATTTCGGCGTAAATTCCAAAGCCCCAGCCAATCCCAATCCATGGAAGCCCGACGTCAAGCCGGCGAAATGAAGCAGTCGGGTCTTAGGTGCGAGGTGTTAGGTCTAAGGTCGTAACGTCCGAAGTCCGAGGTCTGAGGTCTGGCGGCCGGCGAAGCGCTACTCCTGCAGCATCCCCCGTTGCGCGACGCCAATGTTATCCCGCGTGGAATTCTTCACCATGTACATCATCCCATCGGCTTGCCGGATCACATCATGCGCCGACCGCGCGTCATGCGGATATGTAGCCACTCCAATCGACGCCCGCACATTCAGATTCAAGCTCTCTTCCTTGCAGAACGCACTCGCGCGCAGCGCATCGCGCAACCGCTTCGCCACCACCAGGGCCTGATCTTTACTTGTCTGCGGCAGCAACACGACGAACTCATCCCCGCCATAGCGGAACGCAAAATCGATCAGCCGTAACTGCGCCTTGATCAGGTACCCGATCTCCGCCAGCAGCTTGCTCCCGATTAAGTGCCCGTGCGTATCGTTCACCGTCTTGAAATGATCGAGGTCAATGAAAAGGATGCTGAACTCATACCCGAATCGCGATGACCGGTACACCTCAGTCTCCAGCGTCTTATAAAGATGTCGCGCGTTGTAGAGCCCGGTGCAATCGTCGGTGATCGTCAGTTCCTGAATCTTCTCGACCCACTTCGCGTTCTCAATCGCAATCGCGGCGTAGTCGCACAGCGATTGCAGGAAAAACAACTCCGGCTCCTTGAACCGCTCCATGTCGACATTCACCAACTGGATCACGCCCAGCACCCGCAGCTTCGACCGCAGCGGCACGCAGATCATCGACCGCGTCTCCCACTTGGTCGTGTCATCCACCCGGCTGGCGAAATTCGGATCGTTGCGCACATCCGGAACAATCCTCGCCTCTCCGTGTTTAGCCACCCATCCCGCGATCCCTTCGCCGACTTTCAGACGGACGTTTTTCAGCGCCTCGGCCTTATCGCCCACCGCGATGGCAAAATACAGCTCGTCGTGCCCTTCATCCACCATCAGCAGCGACCACGTATCCGGACGGAAATATTCCCCCATCTTCTCCATGATCGTTTGCAGAATAGAATCGAGGTCCAGCGATGACGTGAGCGCTTTCGCCACGTCATGAAAAATCGTCAACTCCTGGCTCTGGCGAGTCAATTGAGTGCCGGCCTCAGGCATGGAAATCCTGTCAATCCTCACTTGGTAGGGTGGCGTTCAAAAATTATAAGGGTCACTTTCGTGTGCGGGCAATGAACGTTAGTAACCCGTACCCGTAACGCCAACCAAAACAAGCACTAGCAGACGACCACATAGAAACACGAACCATTGGCGACAGCCGCCTTCGGCTGTCCCGCGAAGCGTAGCGAGCGGAACCTGATGAAGTCGTTAGGTACCCATTTCCCGCACTTTTTCGACGACTAATGCAAACTCGAAGGGTATGTCATCCTGAGCGAGGATTGTTCTTTGCGCCCCAAGCGCAAACAACAACCGCAGTCGAAGGATCCCGACCCGCTAGCCCAACCCCAGACCTCAAAGGGAGTTCTCTCGGCGGCCTAACACGCAGATCGCCCAGCATCCGGACCAAACGTCTTATAATCGCACCGATGAAGCGAATGCCCATCCTGCTCCTGTTACTAACCGCGGCCGTTGCTCAAACCCCCGACCCCAAATCCGTCCCGGTAATCGACGGGGCCCTCGGCCCCTGCACCGCCGACTTCACCATCAACAGCCCAGACAACAAACCCATCTACCTGGCGAAAATCAAGGTCCACATCGCCTACGGATTCCTCAGCGCCCACAAGCTCGATCTCGAAGTCAGCACCAACGTAGACGGCAAAGCCAAGTTCACTGGCCTCCCAAGTAGCGTCAAGCGCGGACTCTTCTTCGATGCCTCCGAAGGCGACCGCACCGGCAACGCTTTCGACGACCCCTCCAAAACCTGCCAGGCCCAATTCACCCTAACCCTGCGCAAACCAACCAATACACAATAAAACCCAAACCGCGTTGTCATCCTCAGCGAGGATTGTTCTTTGCGCCCCAAGCGCAAACAACAACCGCAGTCGAAGGATCCCGACCCGCTCCCGAAAGCCAGAAGTCTAGTCTGAAGTCCGAGGTCCAAGGTCACCGCCCAAGGTCTGAGGTCCGGCCCACCCCAGTTACCCAGCCCCTGACCATCCGTCCCGTAGCGCGCTCTCCCCGGTTGTCCTATGATGTTGCCAACACACACCGAAGGGTCTTTACAACGTGGGCGAGTTCGGCAACAAATTTCGTAAAGCGCGGGAGAAGAAAGAGCTCTCGCTCGACGACGTTTCCAACGTCACCAAGATCAGCACGCGCATGCTGCAGGCCATCGAAGAGGAAAACTTCGAGCAATTGCCCGGCGGCGTCTTCAATCGCGGATTCATCCGAGCGTACGCCAAGCACCTCGGCCTCGACTCCGAGGAGGCAGTCAATGATTACCTCGCGTGCTTGCGCCAGGCGCAAGTCGATTCCCACGACGGATGGGATCTGGCCAAACCGCCCGCTCCGCAGCCGCCCCTCGCCACCAAGCCCAAACCGGCGATCCCGGTTAAGCCGGAAGTCAAACCCGAGGCGCCGCCCGTCAATGTCGAAGAACTCCCCGAGTTGCAGCTTCCACGTGCCGAACATATTCGCCCGGCGAAAAAGGAATATCTCAGTTCTTCCTCTGGGATTTCCTGGATACGGATCGCCGCCGCTGTTTGCCTGCTGATTTCGGTGTTCTTCCTGTGGACCCGCCGTTCCCGTAATAGCGGAACTGCAGGGGCGTCGAGCGGTTTCCCAGCCCCACCGCCATCGACTACTGTCGCGGCATTGCCGCCGGTGGCCCAAAGCACGCCGCCATCTCAATCACCAGCGCCACCCGCGCCCACCGCCGCCGCTCCGTCGCCGCAGCCTTCGGCACAAGCAGAAGAATCGAAGGATCCTTCGCTAGAAAATCCGCCGGCTGCCAAGAACGCTCCTGCTCCTTCTCGTGCCCCACGTGCAGAAACCAGCGCGGATCAAAGTGACGTCAAGGTCGAAAAGAAGGGTGATGTGACCATCCGCTCCTTCGGCGCCGCGGGCGCTAAACCCGCCGAGAAACCTGCAGCCACTCTCAAACTAATCGTCCGCGCCACCGAAAACTCCTGGATCTCCGTCACCTCCGACGGACAATTGGTCACCCAGGAAACTCTGATCGCCCCCGCCGCAACGTCCTTCCATGCCACGCGCGAGTTGGTCGTCAGGGTCGGCAACGCCGCCGGTGTCACCTTCCTCTGGAATGGTGAAGAGGTCCAGCCTCAAGGCGCAGAGTCCGAAGCGAGAACTTTCATCTTCGACGCCCAAGGCATGCGCTCCAGCACGCCACCCCAACCCTAGAACACTTAATCCCAAAGTCTCAGAACGCGAGGGTGCCCCACCCTTGTCGCGTTTTGTGCGACAGGGTGGGGATTTTGACTTTCCGCTCCGAGCAACAACCATGTAGCCCCGGACGCCTCGTCCGGGGTTGCGCGCACGCGCAATGTCACAGCCGCCACCGAGCACATCCTCACGTGGATAAATTCCCCGCCCTCTCCCCCTCAAACCTTTTCATTCCCTCCCCGTCGAAACTGTGTTTCCATATCCGCACAGGAAACCGCCGCAACGACAAAGCTTCGGAGGGTCCCATGAGCACCACTCTTCAAACCGCTCCCGCCGTAGCAACTCCAGCTTCCAGTTCCCGCATCGCATCCATTGACATCATCCGCGGCGCCGTCATGGTCATCATGGCCATCGATCATGTACGCGTCTACTCCGGCCTGCCCGCCGGTGGCCCCACTCCCGGAATCTTCTTCACCCGATGGGTCACGCATTTCTGCGCCCCAGCCTTCATCTTCGTGGCTGGAACCAGCATCTTCTTCTACGCCCGCAAGCACACCGACGTTTCGCGCTTCCTGATCATCCGCGGCCTCTGGCTCATCTTCCTCGAACTCACAATCCTCCGTCTCGCCTGGACCTTCAACTTCGATTTTGCACACTACGAAATGGCCGGCGTGATATGGGTCATCGGCTGCTGCATGATCCTGATGGCGGCTCTCGTCAAAATGCCTCTGCCCGTCTCCGCCGCGGTCGGCGTCATCATCATCGCCGCTCACAACCTGCTGGATCCACACATCGGAAAACTCCTCGAAGGCATGGACGGAAACAGGCTCTCTGCTCTCTGGAAAATCGGCTACATCGGATTCTTCGCAGGCCCAGTGCAATTCGGACCAAATGGCCCCAATCTCATCGTGCTCTATTCGCTCGTCCCCTGGATCGGCGTTATGGCCGCAGGCTACGCCTTCGGTAAAGTTCTCTCGCTGGAACCCGCCCGCAGAAAACAAACCTGCCTGCTGATAGGACTCGGAGCGGTCGCCCTTTTCCTACTGCTCCGCGGCTTCAATCTCTACGGTGATCCCCGCCCCTGGCATCGTTCTGTCATCTCCAACAACGGGGCGCCGCCGATGCCCGCATTCCTCTCCTTCCTCAACTGCACGAAGTACCCCGCTTCGCTCAACTTCCTCCTGATGACCCTGGGCCCAATCATCGCGTTAATCCCGGTCCTGGAAAACGCGCGTGGCGCTACCTCCAGAGCAATCGCCATGTTCGGACGCGTCCCCTTCTTCTTCTATGTCCTCCACATCCCCCTGATTCACGCGCTAGCCCTGATCGTCTCAAAAATCCGTCTGGGCTACGTAAGCCCGTGGCTCTTCACCAATCACCCCATGGGCAATCCCGAACCACCTGACGGATACACCTGGACCCTCCCTCTGCTCTATCTAGTCTGGGCAGTAACAATCGCCCTCCTCTATTTCGCCAGCCGCTGGTTCGCCAAAGTAAAAGCGACAAGCAGAGCCAGCTGGCTGAAATATATCTAAACGAACGGGTGCCCCACCCTTGTTCTTCGCGAGACAGGGTGGGGATTTTGACTTTCCATCCCGACCAACAAAAATGTAGCCCCGGACGCCCTCGTCGGGGTTGCGTATGTATGAGGTCGTCAAGAGCGAATTATTGAATCCTCCGGACGGGTTCGTGCTCGGAGGGCGCTCGCTTTGCTTCGCCGGACGGGCGAATGCGTCCGTCCCCACACGTTCCTTACCCACGCCTTCGCTATTGGGTTACGGTGACTTGCTTGCCGGAATACTCAACAGCTTTGTCTGTCTGGTCGGCGGGGCTCACGCCGACGCCATGGTTTTCTCGGATGAACACTACTTGGAAGGAGCGATTCTCCAGCATTCCCGGGAACTGTCCTTTACGATCGCCGATAGTCAGCGTGTGTGCGGCGTCATTCCAATGGAGCGGGATCGTCGCGTAGGCGCCCTTCTCGTAGTTGTAGGTGTCGTTCTCGTCTTCGTAGATGGTGAAGTCGCCGTCTGCGCCGGGATAGATGCGCAGTTCGATCGGGTCGGCAGGTTTTTCTGTGGACCACTCTTCATCCGGCCCTAGCGGCAGAATCGACCCAGCGCGCACGTACACGGGCAAGCGGTCAAGGGGAGTGATCGCGTTGATCATCCGGCCGCCTTCGATGGTGGCGCCTGTCCAGAAGTCGTACCACTTGGCTTGGGGCAGATAGACAGGTCGAGTTGTGGAAGCGGGCTCGGTCACCGGATTCACGAGGAATGCCGGTCCGTACATGAATTGATCACCGATATTGTCAGCGCGTGGATCGGTGCGGAAATCCATCACCAGGGGCCGCATCGGCGTGTAGCTATCACTGGTCGTCTTCCACGCCAGCGAATAGATATATGGCAGCATGCGATAGCGCAGGCGGTCGAAGTTCACCAGGATCTTTTGCGCATCCGGGCCGTACGACCATAGCTCGTTCTCGTCGGGATTGCGCGTGCCGTGAACGCGCAGAATCGGGTTGAATGTTGCGTACTGGAACCAGCGCACGAACAACTCGCGGAACGCCGGATCAGCGGGGCTGCCGAATACGAATCCGCCGATATCGGTGGTCCAGTATGGAATCCCGGAAACGGCAAAGTTCAATCCCGCCGGGATCTGGCGGCGGTAGCTGAACCAATCGGAATTGATGTCGCCCGACCATGCGGTCACGGCATTGCGCTGCGAACCGGCAAATGCGGACCGAGACAGAATGTAAACGCGCTTCTTGTCTGACGTGCTGCGCTGTCCCTGATACACGGCCCCGGTATCCAGCAGCGGATACGCATTCACATACCGGTCGCCACTGCCGGCCGCTAGCCTATGGTGCAGCAGAATGTTCTCTTCCTGGCCTTCGGTTTCGGGTTCAGTCGTATCCATCCACCAGGCGTCCGCGCCGATGCTGAATAGTCCTTTGTTGACGAGATCCCAATAATATTTGCGCGCCTCGGGGCTGGTCGCGTCATACACGGCCATTGCGTCGGTGTGATAAGGCGGTTTTGCATACTTGAACTTGTCGACGAACCACGCCTTGCTGTTCATGTAATCGTAGTTCGTCGATCCCGGCTCGAAGAACGGCCAGATGGAAATCATGAGGTGGAAATTCTTATTGTGAAGCTGGTCGATCATGGCTTTCGGGTCGGGATAATTCTTGTTGAAAACGAATTCTCCCTTGCGATTCCACCAGAACCAGTCCTGCACGATGTTGTCGACGGGAATGTGCAGGTCGCGATACTTCTTCGCGACTCCGAGGATTTCGTCCTGCGACTTGTAGCGGTTCTTGCATTGCCAGAATCCATAGGCCCACTTGCCGAACAGGGGAGCCTGTCCGGTCAGCTCGCGGTATCCGGCGATGATCTTGTCGAACTCGGGTCCGTAGAGAAAGTAGTAGTCGATGACGTCGGCAACTTCCGAGCTGATGTACAGATAATTCGCAAAGCGGTTGTTGAAGCGGCTCCGAGACATGTTGTTCCAGAAGACCCCGTAGCCTTTGCTCGATACCATCAGAGGGACGGAGATGTTGCTGTTGTCCTGCACGATGTCGACCGACTCGCCGCGATAGTTCCACACGCCGGACTGGTGTTGTCCGAGGCCGTAGAGTCCCTCGTGCGAACCGTACACATTGATGAACGACTCGGCGCGGTAGGTGTCTTCGCCGTTCACTTTTTCGGCTCGCATGTTGCGGGAGGCTTCCTGCACTAGAGGAGGCCCGTTCGCATCGGCGTAAGCGATGGCGCCGTCTTTCTTCGTGACAGTCATCTTGAGCGAGGAAGTGCTGAGAGTGACTGCATCGTCTCCGGACTGCATGCTCCACTTGGCCGCGGGCCAACTGTCCTTGATCACCACGAAGTCGGTTCGCCTGGGAAACGTTGCCGTTGGCGAATACAGAACTCGAATGATTGAGTCTGTACAGACTTGCAGCTTCAACGTTCCAGTTCCCATGGTGAAGACAACGCCGTCGGCCTCCTGCTGAAACTTCCGGACTGGATTCATCGGGGTCCACTGGGCGTCGGCGCGGTTCATTGCCAGAAAGCTGGCTCCAACCATTAGTAAGAAGAAAAAATGGAGGGCGCGTTTCATTCGACTTCGTCTCCCGAAGCGGCTAAGATCACCGTAAACGTTTACGAAAATGTAACCGCGAAGGATAGCACGGAAGCGATTTTGCGGGTGTGATTCGAGCACCCCGCTACAGTCGCTAAGATGGTGCAAAATTCACAGCCTATTAACCGCAGCTTGGAACAAACCGTCTATGCTTAGCCGTTGGCGATCCGATCACAGAATTGGCGGAGTAACGGCGATGGTCCCATTCGAGCACCGCGTCGCCCGAGTTCTCGCCCGGCGGACACACCCATGAGTACAGCAGTCAGCCCGAATCCGGAACCGGCTCATCATTACATCGTGCGCCGCACAGTCGAGGCTTGCCACATGGCCAAAGAAGCGGCGGGCGCGGCAGCCGAAGGCATCGCGACTGGATCGAGCGTGCTGCTCAATTCTTTGCGCCAGCGCGAACGCGAACTCGATACCCTCGACCTGGAAATCGACAATGGTGTGACCACCGCCATTACCGAGGTCGGACCCGCGGAAGCGCGGGAGCTTCTCGCCTGCATGAAGTTCATGATCGGGCTGGAGCGCATTGGCGATCTGCTGCTCAGCTTCGCCAACAGCGCCCAGTCGGTGAACGGGCGGATCGACCCGGAAGATACCCGCGACCTTACGCAGATGGCGACGATACTCGAGAAAATGCTCACCGATTGCGGCGATGCGTTCTCCCAGAGAGATGTCAGCAAAGCGGTGGAAGTACTGCGTGCCGATGCGGAGATGGACCGCCTGCGGAATCTGGTTTTCCTGCGCCACATTGAGAATCCGGAGAACGTTCATCGGCAGGCGAGCCTGCAGGTGATTTTCATGACACAGTCGCTGGAGCGCGCCGGGGACCACGCAAAGAACCTGGCTGAAGAGGTCTGCCACTTCGTCAGCGGACGCCCGGTCCGCCATGTGCTCATGTCCTACGACAAGCCGGTCGAGCAGATGTTCATTGACTATTTACGACGGCGCGAGCATAAGGGCTAGTTTCCTCCGAGAGCTTTCTTCGCCGACCACGCCGCTTCTACTCTTGTAAATCGTGCTCGAGTGCGTAACCTTGTTCTCTACTCTGCCCGGAGTTGAGGAAAACGCGAGGCGATCCCCATGAGATATGCATTCCTGGTTGAGACATACGCCACCGAACGGATCAAAGTTGTAAGTGTGTGGAGCGAGTTCATGGATGAGGACTTGGTTGTCAGGCCGAGAAGTGGCGACCCGCGGGGGCGTAGTGTCCTGGAGCAAATGGTGCATCAGTGCGTGAGTGAAGATTTATGGTTTCGAAACATGCTGGGGATTGATGTGGGCGCGCCTCCATTACCAAAGCAGGAAACGCGGACCGATTTCATCGAGCGATACGTGGAAGATAGCGGGAAGCGACTGGCGGCCCTGCAAGCGAAAGACGAACGATGGTGGGAAGAGGAGGTCAAGTTCTTTGAGGTTTGGCGCTCACGAGCTTGGGTCATGGTGCGGAGGGTCGCGCATACATCGCACCATCGCGGACAGTTGATGGCGATGCTGCGCATGCTCGGCCGGGAGATTCACAGCAACTATGGCCCTACGGCGGATACCGGCGGGTTGATGGCCAATCATGCGCCGACGATTTATGCGTATGGGAGCTTAGAGGCGTTGCTGAACGGTGAGGAAAAGGTGAATTTACCGGGAGCGGGTGGAAAGGCAGTTACGGAACGGCCAGGGCGATAAAGACACCTCACACCCCCTTGGAAGTGGCCTTTAGGTGCTCGAGAATTCCTACCCGGTTCGCCTCGCTGCGCTACGGCGGGACAGCCGAGGCGGCTGTCGCTACGTGAGCGTTGCTTACTTGATTGTGAACGCCAGAGTTAGCAGGGTCTTTTGTTCTACTTCGTGTGCCTTCGCGCTGCCGGTGGCTGGACTTGCGCCGGAGCTGCGCTTTACTGTCAGGACTGGGCGGTCTCCTACGATTCGTTTGAGGCGCGGGAGCATGTTGAACATGGCTCCCATATTCGCGGGTTCTTCTTGCACCCAGACGATGTCGGCGTTCTTGCCGTGGCGATCGAACTCCGCAACGACTTCCTGTTCGGGGAATGGGTAGAGCTGTTCCAGGAATACAATCGCCGTGCTCGTGTCTTTCCTCTTCTTTCGTTCGGACTCAAGTTCGTGGCCGATTTTGCCGGTGCAGATCAGGATGCGTTCCGCTTCTCCGACCGTCGTGTCGGGAATGACATTCAGGAAACTCTTGTGCGTGAAATCTTCGATCGGGGAACTGGCATCAGGGTGGCGCAGCATGCTTTTCGGCGTAAACACGACCAGCGGCTTGCGCCAGTGACGCAAGGCCTGCCGACGTAAAAGGTGGAAATACTGGGCCGCATTCGAGGGCTGGGCGATCTGGATATTATGCTTCGCAGCCAGCTGGATGAAGCGCTCCATGCGAGCGCTTGAGTGTTCCGGTCCCTGGCCTTCGTAGCCATGCGGCAGCAGCATCACGAGACCGGAAAGGAGATTCCACTTCGCTTCTCCGGCGCTGATGAACTGATCGATGATCGCTTGCGCGACGTTGACGAAGTCCCCGAACTGGGCCTCCCAAAGAACCAGAGACTCAGGAAAGTCGCGGCTATATCCGTATTCGAAGCCGAGGACGCCTGCCTCGGAAAGCGTCGAGTTGTAGATTTCACAGCGAGCCTGGTCAGCGGCGATGTTTTCGAGCGGAACGTACTCGTTTTCGTTCTCGATGTCGATCAGTACCGAGTGGCGCTGATTGAAAGTCCCACGACGGGAGTCCTGTCCTGACATACGCACGTGCGTGCCGGTTTTCGCCAGGCTCGCGAAAGCGAGTGCCTCAGCCATGCCGTAGTCCACGGGGCGTTTGCCGATTCCCATTTCGGCGCGCTGCTCGAGCAGCTTTTTCACTTTCGGGTGAATGTGAAAACTTTCGGGATATGTAGTAAGGCGAGTGGTCAGCTCCGCCAACTCTTCGGATGAGAGTCCGGTCTCGACCTCGTACTCGTCGCGATGGAGACCTCCAAAGTACTTGCCCCAATACTTGGGGAGTTCTCGCAGAAGCGGCTTGTGCTTGATGCTGCCGGCTTTCTTCTGTGCGGCCTCGAACTCAGCGCGGATCGCGTCGGCTTTCGACTGCGCGTCCGTCTCGCCGATATCATCCGCGTAGATTTGCCAGAGTGGCGGGTGATCCTTGATTTTTTTGTAAAGCAAGGGTTGGGTGATTGTGGGATCATCCACCTCACTATGACCATGGCGGCGGTAGCCGATGAGATCAATCACAACATCAGTGCCGAATTGATAGCGAAATTCGGTAGCCAGGCGGGCGACGCGGACGACGGCATCGACGTCTTCGGCGTTGACGTGGAAGATAGGGATCGACTGGCGGCGCGCGATGCAGGCAGCGAAACGCGTCGAATGTTCTTCCGTGTAACTTGTGGTGAAGCCGAGAAGATTGTTGACCACGACGTGAATCGTGCCGCCGACGGTGTATCCCGGAAGATCGGCGTAGTTCATGGTCTCGGCGAGAACTCCCTGGCCGGCGAACGCGGCATCGCCGTGTACCAGCAGCGGAAGGTATTTCTCGCGTCCGCCCTCGCCGGTGCGGTCCTGTTTGGCGCGCGTGCGTCCTACCGTCACGGGATCGACGGCTTCCAGATGGCTCGGATTTGAAACCAGATGAATGTGCACCTTGCCGCCACTTCGGGTGACGTATTCGCCGGTGGCGCCCATGTGGTACTTCACGTCTCCAGAGCCGAGTACGCTGCGCGGGTCGACGTCTTCAAATCCCGCGAAGATTTCTTGCGGCGGACGCTTGGCAACGTGCGCAATCACGTTGAGCCGGCCACGATGGCTCATGCCCATGACTAGTTCGACCGCGCCCAGGCGTGATGAGGAATCCAGTACTTCATCGACTAGCGGGATCAGCGCCGTGGTGCCCTCGAGCGAAAAGCGCTTGCTGCCAAGATAGCGCTGCTGCATCACCTGCTCGAAGATGTCGGCGCGGATGAGTGAATCGAGAATACGAGCCTGATCCTCAGCAGGCGGTTCGGATTCCATGCGCTCGTAGATCCATTGCCGTCGCTCAGGAGAGTAGATGTGGTTGATTTCAACGCCGATAGTGCTTGAGTAGATGGCACGGGCTTCGCGGGCGTACTCGCCTTCGCGTTCGAGTTCGGGCGTCGAGCGTGGGCGGAGAAAGCCGAGAGGGTCCAGATCGCCTTCGAGGTATCCCCACTGGCGGTAGGCGTTGAAAACGCGTTCGCGTTCCGGGTTGGAACCATTATTCGAGGCGCGGTCGACGACCATGCCGGAAGTCTTAGATGTCGGGGTCATATAGAGTGCTAGTTCTAGGATAAAGGATGCAGAGGCTCACGTGGAGGATTCTGTGGGTCCGAAAGACCTGAAAGTGGTGAGTGTGTTTGGTCTCGTAACGGTGCGCGCGGCGGCTAAAGGAGGACCGTAATGAACCGGAAGAGTGTGGGTATGCCAACCTTGGTAGGAGTACCGTTTGAGGGGCAGTCGTCATATCTGCGAGGTGCGGGAGACGCGCCGCCCAAGATTCGCGAAGCGCTGCGCTGCGTTGCCTCCAATGACTGGACCGAACTAGGCGTAAACCTTGGTACGGCCGGCATTTTTGACGACGCAGGCGATCTTGCGTTCTCAGAGAAAGACGCATTTGAAGTCATCGAGTCAGGCATGGGCAAGTTGCTCGCTGAGGGGCGCAGGCCCGTTTCGCTTGGTGGGGACCATTCGATTACATATCCGATGGTGAAAGCGTTCGCCCGGAAGTATCCGGACCTGACGATTTTCGACTTTGACGCGCATCCGGACTTGTATGACGAGTTCGATGGGAACCGACTGTCGCATGCCTGTCCGTTTGCGAGGATCATGGAGTCGGGATTGGCAAAACGGCTGGTGCAGGTTGGGATTCGCACGGCGAATGGTCATCAGCGGGAGCAAGCGCGAAGGTTCGGCGTGGAGATCGCGGAGATGCGAGGGGTTCCAGCTTACGAGAGGCTGAAGGCTGGTGGGCCCGTTTACGTGTCGTTCGATATGGATGTGCTTGATCCCGCGTTTGCACCCGGCGTTTCGCATCGCGAGCCTGGCGGGATGTCGGTGCGCGAAGCGATCGCTCACCTGCATGCGATTGAGGGAGAAATTGTCGGTGCCGATGTGGTCGAATACAATCCCGTGCGCGACCTAGGGGACATGACCGCAACGGTAGCGGCTAAGATCGTGAAGGAAATTCTAGGGAAGATGGCTGCGCAGTAAAGCTTTGGTTTTTGTTAGGACAACCGCCCTCGGCTGTCCGTCGAGCGAAGCTCGACCCAGTGCCAAAAAGAGTGGGAGGTGGTCGTCGACTCTTGGGCTATCTAAGCGAGACTTGGCAAGGTTTCAGATCACGGAGAAAAATCGATTTTCGGGATACAATGCCCCGACATGAAATTCTTAAAATTGGCCACGATGTGGTGGTAATGGTGGCCAATCATGCTGTAAATAGTCCAGCAACCGACAACTACGGACCGCGCGCCCCATTCAGCGTGACCGTCGACGTCCACGCTCTAGGCAGTTTTTCGAGTGCCAGCCTGTTGGTGATTGATAAAGACGCCACCTCGGCCAATGGCCCGACGCCAAGAACCGCGGCACCGACGCCGAAAATTACAGACCTGAACGGGTATTCGGTCGCCATCGTGACCTTAAGGCCCTAAAGGGGATCAAGCTCGCAGGTCGCGAGCGACGAAGAAACGGTAACAGCCATGGAGAATAAGCTTCACCAATTCGTGACCCACAGCCTGCTTTGCCTTGCTTTGGCAGTGACGGTGGCATGCTCCAAGGGTCAGCCGCAGAATCCGCAGGCTGCCGGCATGCAGGCCATGCCCGTGAAGGTGATGGAAGCCAAGGCGCAGCCTGTGAACGACGCCTCGGAATACGTGGCGACATTGAAGTCGCGCGATTCGGCCGTGATTATGCCCCAGGTCGAGGGGCAGGTCACGCAGATCTTCGTGCACTCGGGCGATAAAGTGGCTGCAGGCGGCGCGTTGATGGAGATCGATCCGTTAAAGCAACAGGCCACCGTGAAGAGCCAGGAGAGCGCGCGGGCGGCACAGCAGGCCCAGTTGAATTGGGCGAAACAACAGTATGAACGCAGTCAGGGGCTCTCTGCTGCAGGTGTGGTCAGCAAGCAGGATCTCGATCAAGCGAAGGCCACGTTTGAAGCCGCTCAGGCGCAGATGGAGGCGCTCGATGCGCAGGTGAGCGAGCAGCAGGTGCAACTGCATTACTACAAAGTGACGGCCCCGCGAAATGGGATCGTGGGAGATATCCCGGTGCGGGTGGGCGATCGAGTCACGAGCGCAACTCAGCTCATGACGGTCGATCAGCCGGGAAGCCTTGAGGCTTACGTGTATGTGCCGATCGAGCGGTCGTCGCAGTTGAAGATGAATCTTCCGGTGCAGGTTTTGGACAGTAATGGCAAGGTGCTGGCTAATACTCGTGTCAGCTTCATCTCTCCGCAAGTCGACAACACCACGCAGACCGTGCTGGTGAAAGCGCGCATTCTGAACGGGAATGATGCGTTACGGCAATCGCAGTTCATCAGGGCGCGGGTGGTGTGGGGAACGCATCAGAGCCCGGAGGTTCCCATTCTGGCGGTGTCGCGATTGGCGGGACAGTATTTCGCATTTGTGGCAGAGCCCCAGACCGGCGGGGCGTTCGTCGCCAAGCAGAGGCCGCTCACCATCGGCGAAACCGTGGGCAACAATTACGAGGTGCGGGATGGAATCAAGCCGGGGGATAAAGTGATTATTTCCGGGACCCAGTTTCTGCGGGACGGAGCACCGGTAGTTCCGATGAGTTAGCTGCCTAATGAAAACCGCAGAGGACGCAAAGGACGCCGAGGAATCATTGGATTCTTACATCTGGGTACACCCGCAGTAGTTGCGGCGCAAGATTTCCGGAGCCTCAGCTTACTCAGAGCCTCTGTGGTCTTGGTTAGGTTAGGGACTGATCACTCATGTTCGTTAATTTCTTCATACGACGTCCGGTGTTCGCGGCGGTCTGTGCGTTGCTGATTGTGCTGGCGGGTTCGGCGGTGATCCCTTCGCTGCCGATTGCGCAGTTTCCGAATCTTGCGCCGCCGCAGGTGGGCGTCACCAGCGCTTACATCGGAGCCAGCGCGCAGACGGTAGAGAGTGCGGTTACGATTCCGCTGGAGCAGCAGATCAACGGCGCCGAGGGGATGAAGTACATCACGTCGACCAGCGGGAATGACGGCACAAGCCAGGTGCTGGTGACGTTCGATCTGACGCGGAATCCGGACCTGGCAACGGTCGACATTCAGAATCGCGTGAACACGGCCCAGGGCCGCCTGCCCGGCGCGGTCAAAGCGGTGGGCATCACGACGGCAAAGACATCGCAGAACTTTGTCTTCGGCGCCGCCGTCTTTTCGGACAAGGAGCACAGCTATTCAACGCTGTTCATGAGCAACTATCTCGACGTGTACGTGCGGGATTCACTGAAGCGCATTCCGGGCGTCGCAGATGTGCTTATCTTCGGCGAGCGCAAATACTCGATGCGGCTGTGGCTGGATCCCGTACGGATGGCGGGACGCGCGTTGACGGCGCCAGACGTAGTGAATGCGCTTTCGGAACAGAACGTTGAGGTTGCCGCTGGGCAAGTGGGGCAGCAACCGGCAGTTCCAGGGCAAAACTACCAAGTCAGCGTGCGGGCCGTAGGGCGGTTGAGCGAACCGGCGCAGTTCGACAACATTATTCTGAAGACGAATTCCGACGGCACGCTGGTGCGACTGAAAGATGTAGGCCATGCGGAACTGGGCGCGGAGACCTATGCGTCCGACCTGCAATTCAACGGGCAGGATGCGGTGGGCATCGCCGTGCTGCAACTTTCCACTGCGAACGCGCTCGACGTCGACCGGCGAGCCATCGCCGAACTGGACCGGCTCTCGAAAACCTTTCCCCCGGGGATGCAGTACAAAGTTGCGTTTGATACGACCGACGCGGTGGGTGAATCCATTCGCGACGTAGTCTTTACAGTCGGTTCGGCGATCTTGCTGGTCATTCTGGTGATCTTTATCTTTCTCGGCGACTGGAGGACGACGATGATTCACTTCATCGCCACTCCGGTTTCGCTGATCGGCACCTTCGTCTTTGTGAAGTTGCTCGGCTTCTCCATCAACACGCTGACATTGTTCGGCATTACGCTTGCCACCGGCCTGGTCGTCGACGACGCAATCGTCGTGATTGAGAACATTGAGCGTCACATGGCTGAGGGCGAACACGACTCCCGCAAAGCGGCGGCAGCAGCTACCGCCGAGATTACAAGCGCCGTCATCGCCACATCGCTGGTGCTGGTTGCGGTGTTTGTCCCCGTGGCGTTTTTCCCCGGGACGACTGGCATTCTGTTTCGCCAGTTTGCACTGACTATTGCATTTTCGATTGCTATTTCCGCCTTCAACGCACTCACCCTGGCCCCGGTGCTGGCGGCAATTTTTCTGCGAGACTCCCACCGGCAAAAGTGGTGGTTGCTGCGAAAGTTTGACGACGGCGTCGTCCTACTCACCCGTGGGTACCGTGGCCTGCTGCATCACGTGCTGGAATACAAACTGGTAATGGTAGTGCTGTTTTTCGCCGGCTTGGGTCTGACTTATCTAGTATTCACGCGAGTACCGACGGGGTTTGTACCGGACGAGGATCAAGGCTATTTCATCATTGTGATCCAGGCACCGGCAGGAGCTTCGCTGGAGTATACGAAGTCGATCGGTTCGCAAGTATCGCAATTCCTGGCCCGTGTTCCCGAAGCGCAAGGAACCTTTTCAGTGGCGGGCTTCAGCTTTGCGGGGGCGGCGGCGAACCAGGGACTGATTTTTGTTCCGCTGAAATCGTATTCGCAGCGCAAGGGGGAACAACACTCCGCCAAAGCGATTGTGAACCGAGTTCGCCCTATGCTGTTTGGAGTTTCAGGGGCAATCGTATTTGCAACGCTGCCACCGCCGATCCAGGGATTGGGCCAGTTCGGTGGCTTTCAGTTCGTTGTGCAGGACCTGGCAGCACATACTCCGGAAGAGCTTGCCGCAGCGACGCAGGGCTTGATGCGACAAGCGGCCGGCCGCAAAGAACTCGCGGGGCTGTATACGGCATTTACAGCGAACGATCCGCAGTATCTGGTGACGATTGACCGCGAGAAGGCGAAGAGCCTGCACGTACCGCTCTCACAGATTACCGACACCTTGGGTGTGTTCATGGGATCGGCGTATGTAAACGATTTTGATTTCAACAACCGCTCCTACCGCGTCTACGTGCAGGCGGACAAACAATTCCGCGCGACGGCGACAGATATGAAGCAGTTCTACGTCCGATCGGATGCCGGGGCCATGGTGCCGCTCGATAACCTCATCAGCATCACCCAGACCACGACCCCCCAGGTGATCAGCCATTACAACTTGTTCCGGTCAGCCGAAATCGATGGGTCGCCAGCACCAGGGTACAGCTCGGGTCAGGCCATCGCGGTGATGGAAGATCTCGCAAAAACACTGCCGCAGGGATTTTCCTTTAGCTGGACTGGTTTGTCCCTTGAAGAGTTGCAGGCCGGAGGCACATCGCTGATTTTGTTTGGATTGGGAACCCTGGTGGTCTATCTGACGCTTTCCGCACAGTATGAAAGTTTCGTCCTGCCGTTCATCGTGCTGCTGGCGGTTCCTATGGCACTCCTTGGGGCCCTGGGCGGACAGTGGATTCGCGGTCTGCAAAATGACGTCTTCTGCCAGGTAGGCTTGGTCATGCTGGTAGGACTGTCGAGCAAGAACGCAATTCTGATCGTGGAATTCGCGGGGCAACTACGCGAGCGTGGAGTGCCGCTCGTGGAATCGGCGGTGCAGGCGGCGACAATCCGCTTGCGGCCCATCCTGATGACATCCCTGGCATTCATTCTCGGCGTCGTGCCACTGGTTGTCGCGACCGGCGCGGGAGAGAATGGCCGTCATTCGGTCGGGACCACGGTGTTCGGCGGCATGATCATGTCGACCATATTGAATCTGTTCTTCATTCCTGTCCTGTATCTGATCATCGAGGGGTGGAGGGAGCACGGAAGGGCGCCTGAGCACAGGTAATCCGGATTGTGGTACGTCATGGGACTAGGGGATTTGAGGTGCTACCCGGCGCTTTCGTTCTCGTCTTTTACATTCTGTAGCCCGATGGCTGGAACCGCATAGTCCGAAGGTTTCTTCTTGCCATTCAAAGAGACCGCCAGAGCCCGTTTCTTCTTGCGGGCTTCACGTCGGCGCATCTTGGCCATCCATTCGCGCGAGTACATGGTACCGCGGCACTTTCGCGAACCGCAGTGGCACGGGGCGGGGTCTTCATCGTCGTACAGGTTGTAATCCCACACCAGTTCTTCGCCGGGACCGATGTCCCGGATGGCAAAAATCCATACCCGTCCCTTGATCTCGTCCACTTCGCAATTGGGCTCGCACGAATGGTTCAGATATGCGCCGAGGCCTTCTCCATCGATGACGGTTTTGCCGTCTTCGAGGCCATAAAGGTAGGTGCGCGACGCTCCGTCGTAGCGGCGGTCGGCTTCTTCCGGAGTAATGCGTTCGCCGTCATACTCGACGACGCGGGCTCCTTTGCGGATCGCAGTGGTCGTGTAGACGCCGACCGCGTGAATGGGTGAGGGGCGAACAACGAGAGGCATGAACTAATTTCGCACGGCGCAGGAGTTTTGGGGAGTGGGAAAAATGGAAAAGATTCGGCTCATGAAGGGAAACAGCAGATTCCTCCTGGCTCGCTACGCTCGCTCGTCGGAATGACAAGAATTGGGTAGGCCCCGAGGCGGGGATCACGTTTTTGAGGTCCGAGGTCTGAGGTCCGACGCCCGGTTTCTACGGATCGTATACGGTGTTGCCGAAGCCCTCTTTCCGAGCGGCTTCCTGCATCTCTTCGAGCGCTTTCTGTTGCTCCTCCAGCTGCGCCTTCATGGACTCAACTTCCTGTTGTTTCTGTTGTTGCCGCTCATTCCACTCAGCGCAGTTCGCGACGCAGTTTGCGCCCGCGAAATGGATGGTGTCGCCCAGACTTTTGATGTCCTGCTGCAGGGCAGCGATCGCATTCTTCTGGTGCACGATTTGGGACTTCCAGTTCTCGGCCTTAGCCTGATGGTCTCCGGTGTCGGCATGGGAATCCGCTGGGGCAGAAACCGGATGCGCCGAAACCGGAGTTACAGTGGCGCGCTCGGGAGCGTCGTCATTCCTGACGAGATGAGCCGTCTTCGCCGGAGGCGCTGGTGCAGCCTCCGAAGCCTGCGCATCATGAGTAGCGGCTTCCTTCGCTTTGAGTTGGGCTTCTCTCTGCTGCTTCTTCAATTTCGCCTGGCGCGCGATCTCGCCGAGGGAGAGCGTAGGAGCCGGGGGCGGTGGATCTTGGGCACCGGACGGCTGATCTTGGGCAGGCTGGTCCTGAGCATAGGACATCGAGCCCAGAAAAACGCCCGCCGCTAATAGGATGAATAATCTTCGCATCGAGAGGCCTCCCAGATCCGTCTGGGGACACGGAGTACTCGGAAGATCGTATCGAAGAGCCCGCGATGATTCGAGTTACCTTCGTACTCGCGCGGAGCTCCGCTAAGCCTTTGTGAAGTCTTGGACTAGTCCGTCCAGCTTCCGCAATAGGGCCTGATTCCCCTGCCTCGGATAGCTGGCAAGCGACTCGCGACAGTGGGGCAGGTTAAACAGGAACGATTCCACCCGCTCCTTGTTCAACTCCTCCCAGTAAGCACCGTATCCGGACTTCTCCAGCCAGTACGCGTTGAAGATCTGTTCGAACTGATGGCTCACGGGAACGGCGAGATAGGGCTTGCCCAGATGGAGCGCTTCGGTCACGAGCGAGAACCCTGAGTTGGCAATGATCGCGCGAGCGCTGACGAGATCGGAAAAGAATCCGTCGAGGGAAGGCTTCTTGAATTCGATATTTCCATCGGTGCCCTCGCGCCCGAATCCATAGGCAACAAAACGGCAGCGGACGGATCCCAGCAACTTGGCTAAAGCCGGCGCGGGCGAGGTCACGTAGACCAGAACGTGGTCGCCCTCGGAAGGGGTAGCGTCAAGAATTTGCTGCCGCAATATAGGCGGGAATAGGAACGTGTTGCGCTTGCGAATGGGAGCGGTGAAAAACGAGATGACCAGGTAGGCGTTGGCACGCGGTGTCATCAGCTTGGTCACGATTTTGGCAGCGGCCGCATCGCTACGGTACTGCTTCGGGTACGAGACCACAGCGTTCGTGAGGCAATGCTGGTTATCGATGGAGATGACTGGGAGGCCCCGCTTGTGGCCGACGTGGCAGGTGAGAGGCTCAAAATCGGTGATGACGAGATTGATCTTCTCGCCCTCAACCAGAGCGTTGAGTTGCGAAAGACTCTTCGCCGCGTGTGGCACGGTCATCAGATTCTTCGCAATCGTTCGTTTGTAGCGGACGCGGTTGTTGACGTAAGCGAAACGGAACCCGTAGATCTCGGTGACGTTGAAATTGTCTTTCAGGTTCTGCAGGCCGCGATCAAACGAAGCGACGTGAACATTGTGGCCCTGGCTGACCAGATGCGTGAGGACTTCCTTGGCGCGGGTAGAGTGGCCGGCTCCTTCTCCGTTGACTCCGTAGAGGATGTTGGCCATTGACAGAGGAGTATATCGCGGTGACGTGAACTGTGCCCCTGTGGCTCGCTGCGCTTCGCTGGGCGGCCGAAGGCGGCCGTTCCCACACGACTCGTGGGGGCTTTACTGCTCGGGTTGTGGCATAGGCAGAGTTACGGTGTCGATGGTCGCGGGATCATCCCGGAGCTTGATGTAGAGCGTCTTGCCTTTGGGAGGCGGAATCGCCAACGCGTCCTCCACAAATCCCGCGGGAACCGTGACCGGATTGGCGAAGTCGGCGTCGGCGCTGACCGAGTCCAGGAGAAAGAGTTTGTCGCCGCTCAGCGTGCACTGCTTGTCCGGTACGCAATGAACGGCCTTCAGCATGGGAATGCGTACCAGGTTCACGAGCGGCTGCCAATCGCCGTTGATGCCATCGCCGCTGACGGGGCGAATCTTCAAGGGACCGAAAGCCGAAGGTCCGAGCAGTTTCATAGGATCAAGAACCGCCAGCACCGTTTTCGCGTCCTGCATGGTCAGATTTCCGTCCTTGAAGCTGAGCAAAACGCGGAACGACTCGTCAGCCGTGGCAACTTCGATTTTCTCACTGGCCGAAAACGTCTCTGGCACCTGGGTCTTCAGAAAGAAGTTCAGGCGGCCATCCTGCGGGAGTTCTTCCTGGCTGCCGAGGCGCACTGCCGGGGGCGCAGACGGATCCAGTTGGATGTTCTTGGTGAGAAGGTTGACGGCAGGGCGCTGCGCATCGACCTTACTGTTCAGGTCAAGGATGCGCCCGTCCTTCAGCGAGATGTGCGCGACAATGGCGTCGCCCGGATGAAGCTTGGTTTTGGCGGTCGCATCCGCCGTCGCGACCTTGAGCTCATCCTGCTGGTTGGCACGGGTCAAAGAGTCGGGCTTGAACTCAATTCCGCTGAACTCAAGGCTGGCGACCTGATCCAGCCGGGTGCCTTTTAAAAGCCCATCCGTATCTCCTGCGTGAATGCCGAACGTGTCGAGCCGGGCTGCTTCCGCGTAGGTGTGGAGAGGAATTTCATCGACCTCATGCAGTCCGAACTTCTTGATCTGCATGGTTAACAATCCCGCGCTGGCTTTCTGCAGCGGAACTTTCACTTCGAGTTCATCGGCTTTCGAATTCTTCCAGTCCGTCGAAAGAATTTTTCCCTGTTGGTCTTTGAAGCTCACTTCACTGACGCAACAGGCAGCTTGGGACTGGAGATGGAGCGTATCCTCGCGGCCGATAATAAGGGCGCTGGCATCTTTTGACGCCGCGGTCCACTGCGCCGGACGCGAAGTGCGCAGTCGGTAATGCGGTCCGTCGAAGCTGTGAAACCCCCACTGGCCGCGCAGGGTGCCGGCGACTTCACCATCGAGATCAGCTGCCTCGAGGGGATGCGTATCGACGGTAAAGCCTCCGAGAACCGGATCCGGCTTGGCCTCGAGGTCGATCGGAGGGCCGGATTTTGTTTCCACGTGAAGAACCATATCGTGGGCGAGTTCGGACGCGAACACCAGCGGAGCGCCATCGGCCGCAAGCAGGAGAGAGGGCTTTCCCGCGCACAGCACCTGAGCCGCTTCGACCGCACGAAGCGGCGGAGGAGGAGCGGTTCGAACGGGCGGCAGGCCAATCACGATGACCGACTTTGGATTGCGGAACGACGGAGGATTATTCAGACGCAGATTGAGTTCATTCTGCTTGGGCAACGCCAGAGCCGGAATGTATTGATACTGCGCTGTGTGGGTGGTGGCGAGGATGCGAACGACATCGACGACCGCGCCGATGTAAGGACTGTAGTATCCGCCGCGGGCCGTGGGCGTGGCGCTGATCTGGGCGAGAAGATCCGACGAAGGGCCAGAGGTCAGCGTCGCCACCATCGTCTGGCTGTGAGCATCATCCAGCACAAGTTGATCGGTGTTCTGCGTGAGACAGGGAATTTGCTGCGAGCTCGGCTTATCGAAACATTGCTGATCGAGCCGGATATTCAGGCTGCGAGCCAGCATTGTCGTGCGCGCCTTAAGTTGCTCCGGATCGGCCGTATAGATTTCCCGAACTACGTCCATGTACTTTTCCAGCCGCTGGCGATCTAGACTGGCCTGCTGCAGGTCCTGCGCAGCACGGACGAAAGCGCCGGGCTTGCCTCGAACCGCCGCGCGCAGAGTGCTGAACGCACCTCCGGTCTCGGGAGCAAGGAAAATCATGGCTTCTTCAGCCTCTGCCGGAACAGTGACGAAAACTCCTTCTTCGTGAGCCGCGCGGGTCCAGGTCTCGACCCGGGTAAACCAGGAATCCGGCGGAGGATTGGTCGCGCCACGCAGGAAAGCGATGATCATCAGGTAGCGCACGGACTGGCTGTCGGGCAGGTCAGGATGCAGCCACAGACGGTCTCCCGGCTGAAGGTTTGGAACCTCGGCGATGGGCAAGGTCCTGCCCGCGCGCTGGACCCGGACTTCAACCTTAGGGCCGATAAGATCGAACGCAGCATTTTCTGCCCTGGCTGTACCCGCAAGTGGTAGAGAGAGCAGGAGAAAACGGATCAGGCCAGTATTGAATCGAAAACGGAAACAGCGAGGCACGAGTCCCACGAAGCGCACTACGACCCTCTCACAGCTGGAATTTCAGGAAAGCGCAACAATCGGCTCGAGTTTATTTTAACTGATCGGTTGCGGAATTCGAGTCTGGAAGGTTCAGGTAATTCCGTGCATTTTGGTAACTCACGTCCTGGATCAGGCGCCCGAGAAGCGCTTCATTATCAGGCAATTCACCGGCGGTCACTTCCTGGCCAATGACGTCGCAAAGAACCCGCCGGAAATATTCGTGGCGCGGATAGGACATGAACGAACGCGAGTCGGTGACCATGCCGACGAAGCGCGACAGCAGTCCCACATTGGAGAGCGCGTTCAATTGTGCCTTGATTCCTTCTTTCTGATCGAGAAACCACCAGGCGCTGCCGTACTGGATTTTTCCAGGCTCGGAGCCGTCCTGGAAACAGCCGATCAACGTGGCGAAGGCAAAGGTGTCGGCAGGATTGTTGTTGTAGAGGATCATCCGCGGCAGGGCATTTTCCCGGCCAAGGAGATCCAGGTAAGAGGCGAGCGGCCGGATCTGCGGGAAATCTCCCACCGTGTCGTACCCGGTATCGGGACCGATCGCATTGCGGGTGGCCGAGTTCACATTGCGAAGAGCTCCGAGATGGAGTTGTTTGGTCCATCCTTTTTCTGCATCAAGGCGGGCAAAGAACAACATCATGAACGAAGCAAACTGCGCGGCCTCGACTCCGCTGATCGCCTTACCATTGACCGCGTTTTCGAAAGTAGCGGCAGCAGTTTTTTCGGGACAGGGAGTGGCGTAGCAGAGATCTAACCCGTGATCCGATAATCGACACCCTGCGAAATGGAAATCGTCGTGGCGTTTGCGAATTGCATCGAGAAATCCATTCAGGCTGCGGACATCGATGTTCGCGGCCTTCGAGAGCTTATCGGTCCAGAGCAAGAATTCAGGTGTGCCGATTGTTAGCGCTTTGTCAGGACGGAATGCCGGGATAATCAGCGTCTTCAGATCGGAGTTGGCGATCGCCCGGTGATGGCCAAGATCATCGGTCGGATCGTCAGTCGTGCAGACAACTTCTACTTGGAACTTTCGGAGAATCCCGTGAGCCGTCAGTTCCTGTGAGAGTACACCATTGGCGCGCTCCCAGATCGACGGAGCGGAAGCTTCATCGAGCAGGTCAGTGATTCCGAAGTACCGTTGAAGTTCGAGGTGAGTCCAGTGGTAGAGCGGATTGCGTAGCGTACAGGGAACCGTTCGCGCCCAGGCCAGAAATTTCTCGTAGGCAGGTGCATCGCCAGTGATATACCTTTCGGCGACTCCGTTGGCCCGCATTGCGCGCCATTTATAGTGGTCGCCGTCGAGCCATATCTCAAAAAGATTGGCGAAGCGGCGGTTCTCCGCGAGGTCTTTGACAGGCAGGTGGCAGTGGTAGTCAAGAATCGGCTGCGATGCGGCGTAATGATGATAGAGTTTCTGCGAGACGTCGTTGGAAAGCAAAAAGTTTTCGTCGAGAAAAGCCTTCATAGCCGCGTCTTTCAAGCGATGAATATATCAGTTCTGCTTCGCGCTGAGCATCGGCCGACTGTATCGAAGGCTTCAGGATCCATTGAACTCGCAAGCTCCCACATCGACTCCTGACGCGGTTCAGGACGCTATCCCGCAGCATCCCGGGCGAGTGCGCTGGC